>Ga0310343_10000140_pt1 | contig 30895 bp, 22 predicted proteins | sample HC15DNA2025_MG_FD_203519 | JGI IMG/M metagenome (GOLD analysis project Ga0310343, IMG submission 203519) | Marine microbial communities from station ALOHA, North Pacific Subtropical Gyre - HC15-DNA-20-25_MG | ecosystem: Environmental > Aquatic > Marine > Oceanic | place: Pacific Ocean: North...
AGGTTAAACGATTTGTTATGACGTCATCTTTTTCTGCAGTTGGCGCAGGATCCAAAATCAAAGAATTGGATGATGATAACTGGACAGATTTAAACAGCCCTAACATAAGCCCTTATGATATCAGCAAAACAAAAGCAGAAATGTTTTTATGGGATTTCATTGACAAATTAGAAAATTCAAAGAAAATAGAAGTATGTAGCATCAATCCTGTTATTGTTGTTGGTCCTTCTCTTTCAAATGATATTGGAGTATCAAATACAGTAGTCAAAAAATTATTAGATGGCTCGACTCCAATGACTCCAAAATTTGGAATAAATTTAGTTGATGTTAAAGATGTTGCTGATATGCACATAGAGGCCATGCTTAATAAAAGTGCATCAGGCAAAAGGTTCTTATTATCATCTGAGACTATGTGGTTTTCAGAAGTATCTAAAATTTTAAGAGATAATGATTTTAAAAAAGCTCCAAAATATACTGCTCCAAATTTTTTAATTAGAGCTTTAGCACTATTTGATAAAGAATTGAAAATTGTTTTATTTTATTTAGGATTTAAGAATATTTTGAAAACAAATAATGCCATAAATATTTTGAATTGGAAACCTAGAAAAGTTAAAAAATCGATTATTGAAACAGCTAAACAGCTGTACGAACTAGGCATAGTTAAATAATTATTAATTGAAAGGAGAACAAATGGATTTTATTTTACCCATGTCAATAATGGCCCTTATTATAATTTTCTTAGCCTTTAGACTCATTTTTTTAGCAGGAAAATTTATTTATGCTAAAGATATAACTATTGATCAGTTTCAGCTGTATGACGGAGAATTTCCAGATAAATTAAAATCTGCACGGTATCAATTCCAAAATATGTTTGAGATACCACTATTATTTTTTCCACTATGTATTGCGCATATGATACTAAAAAATGCTTCACTACCAGACTATGTTTTTGTATGGGGTTTTGTTGTATTTAGAGTTCTACATATGCTATTCAGGTTACAAAATCAAAGAGGCTTAAATATTAGACCTAGAACAATTACTTTTATAATTAGTCTAATTTTTTTAGGAGCTGGATGGATTAAGTTGCTATTAAACTCTATTTTTATTTAAAAATTATTTTTGTTTCAAAAAAAGAAATATTGCCGGCAAACACACTAAATACATCAATATGGAATAAACTCCAGATGGAAGACTATATACAGAGAGCCCTTCCGGTGTACTTAATATAATGTTGCCGATTGCAATTCCAACAGTACCGTTTTGAATACCTGACTCTATTGAAATAGTAGATGCCTGCCTATCTAAAATACCAAACAATTTTGAACTGTTATAGCCTACTAACATCATAATAAATATTAGTGATATAATAGCAGGTCCTAAGCTATGCACATTATCTATAAATAAAGTCCATTCACTGGCTAATGCTCCGATAACAATTATGACAAACAAAAATGAAGAAATTTTATTTGAAATGGGAGCAAATGAATTAGATACATTTACAAACTTAGTATTAATGTATAAACCTAATAAAACAGGCATAGTTGAAACAACAAACATAGTCAAACCAAGCAAAATAATATTAATTGGAGGAGCATTGTTACCCATAAAGTATGTAACTGAAAAACCAACAATTAAGGGTAAAGTAATAACTGTCAATAGGCTGGCTACCGCAGTACAGGATATTGATAATGCGGTATCACCTTTTGCTAACTTAGTTAGAATATTTGAAGTCACACCACCAGGACAGCAGGATAAAATCATTATACCAACAGCCAGATTACTTGGAAGGTTAAATATAATAACAATTAAAAAAGCTACAATAGGTAAAACTATCATTTGATTCACTATTCCAATAATAAAAGCTTTAGGATTATTCATTATATTTTTAAAGTCTTGAACTTTTAATCCTAGACCTAATGAAAACATAATGAATATTAGCGAAAGTGGTAAAATGATATCAATAATCATGAGACTTCTCCATTTATTGTTTCTTAATATTGTATAAACATATTGCCATGATTAATGGTAAAGAAAATTCTAATACTAAATATATCAAATGTATTTTATCAGGCAATCCTACAAAAATCAATGATACTAACCTACCAACACCCAACATTAAAATAAAAAAAATAAAAAAATAAATAAGCTCATTTTGCTTTTTTATAGTCACACTTACCCATATTGCTAAAAATCCTACAGCAATAAAACCAGCAGCATAAAAACGTAATATACTATCTATCTGAGGAGATATTTCAGCTGCACCTAGATATAATCTAGCTGAACCTAAGTATATACATGTCATAGAAGTAATTAATAGACAAAACTGTATTAATCGATAATTGTATAAATCTTTATTCATTAAGGCTATATATCAAACTTGTAACTATATTTGATACTTATACCCTGATCAAAGGATTTTTCAACCCAAGATTCATCTCCAGAATATTCTAGAAAGTCAAAAAATGAATCAAACTTCTTTCCATTGACTAACCAATAACGTGTATAAACAAAATAAAAATCAGACCTTTGATTAAACTTCCATTTTAATATTAAATTAAAAATAACCTCATTGTATTTAGAAAAGAAAAAGGGGTCATTGTTTGGATTTGCTTGCTGATTATTTTGCGGATTTTGACCTTCATCTGCATATATTGAATATCCACCAAACCCCCCATCTTGATTGATAAAATCTGAATTTTCAGGAAACCTACCATTCAGTAGTTCAGTCCAATCAGATAAATTATCATCCGTTTTTATAAATTCGGTATAACTTTGTATCGTAAAATCTTTATTAATGAAAGCATCAAAACGTAAAACAAATTTCTGTAGTGTAGCGTTAATATTACTAAATATATAATGAGGTTCATCTTCGACGGTAATTGTTTCAAGCCAATGATACTTTTCCTTCAAATACCTATATTTATAATCAAAACTCATCTTAAAGTTGTAGGTAGGTCTATATACTTGAGAGTATTTAAAAGAGTACTGATAATCATTAATACTATTTTTTTTGTATGATAAGTATGTTGAGAATGATACCTGTTCTCTAAAATCAGAATCCCATGATAAAGATACGATATTATATGCCGGGATATACATAGGCATACCAAGCTTGTCTTCCCTCAAATCATATAACAGCCTATCATCAGCTCCTTCAAGTGACCTAATAAAATTAATTACGAATGAATTATTATTAAATAGATCCATTCTTGCAGACAAAGACATTTGTTCGTTTAATATTAAATTATTACTAACATTTTTTTGTGTTATGTAATTAAATGATAGTGTTCGTTCAACAAAAATATCTGAACCATCCAGGTCGTGATACATCAAGCCTATTCCACGACTATTAATATCATTTCTTTTGGTATATCCAATATCATTATTATCAAACGACGCATTAATATATTCATGGCTTAAAAAAGTTGTCCAGTATTCATTGATATTATAGCTAGCATTAAAATAATTTGCATGCCCTTCATTATTTAGTGAAGAAATTGAATATTGAAAGTCTGTTATTAACCTATTATCAAATAAACTGTGCTTACAATCAATTGAATAAGTACTCACATCTAGTGGAGTATTTTCGTCTAATTCGTATGTATTGGTACTGAAATTTTTAACATAATTACCCCTCAAACCGTTATAATTAGATACCATTAAACCCCAAAATGAATTACCATTCAAAATATCTTGCTTTAATTTTATTACATTGTATTTGTTTCTCGCTACATATGGAGAGATATTTAGACTATCATGGACTTGATTACTTGTTAACGCACTTATGAGACCGAACGAGAAGCCGTTGTTTTGCTTACCAGACAGCTTTGCTGCATAATCGATTGTTGTTGGTATATCAATATTATAGTTATTTAAATCTTTAAACTCTCCTATTCTTCTAGAATAAAACATCTCAATTGGAAGAGAAAATAACATTGAATTTTCTGTAAAAAACGGACGTTTTTCATCCAAATATGTCTCGTAATACGAAATATTAATGTCCGCAGGATCAACTTCAACTTGACCAAAGTCGGGATTATAAGAAATATCAATTGTTGTTGAAGTACTAATATTATATTTTAAATCTACTCCGAAATCTTGTTGATTGTATTTTTGATCGTATTGATTTAGACTATCTTTTCTTATTATAGCACCATCGCTATTCAAGGCTAATTCTGATTCTTTTTCAATAGTTCCATTAAAACTAGCATAGGGTGCTAATTGAATTGATTTAAAACTTTTAATATTCTGAAATCCAAGTATGTGACCATATTTAGAAGACACACCCGGTACTTCTGGCGGGAATACCATCCAATTATCAATTTCATCAAGTCGAAAAATGTATCGCTTTGAATCAAATCCCCAGGTTTCATTTACTTCTGAATCAAATCTCAATGCTGAAAAAGGAATCATAATCTCTACAGTCCAACCTTTTTCATCGATATTTGTTTCAGAGTACCATATTGAATTGTACTCAAAATCAAAACCTTCATCATCATATATGGCCGCATCCAATTGAACGCCTGAACAATTTACTGCAAAAACATATCCTGTTTGATGGTCGTGTCGACTATCAAATGAAAAATAAATCCAATCAGCAGATTCCAAAAATCCATCCTCATAATCATCCCTATTTGCTAACCTTTGTTGAATCTTACTTGGTTCATCATCAAACATTCTAGAAAAAATATATATCCCTTCTGATGTATAAAAAAGGCGAGTTTCTGTCTTGAAAGAAGGGGGCGCCATATTTATTGGATAAGACTGAGCATAATCATCTATTAAATCTAAATCGCTCCATTCTTTTTCTAATAACAACCCATCTATTATTATATCAACATCTTTTTTTTCCACTATGCTATATTCTTTACCAATTTTTTTTTCTGCAAATGGCTCGGAAGCGTAGAAAAACGTGGTCAGAAAAACTGAAAATAATATTTGAACTTTAATTTTAATCAACTTTATCTCTATTGATGAATTAAAATTAATTCTTTCCTTTTTAATATGCTACAAATAAACTTAAATTACAAAACCGACCGGCTGGTCGGTTTATTAATTACGATTAAGGAGTTCTAGATGAAAATAGTAGTTTTAATGAAGCAGGTTCCTAATGAAGACGCCGCGATAAAGGTAGATTCAAGTAATAAATCAATTATTGAGGATAACGTCACATTTATCACTAACGAACCTGATACTTATGGGTTAGAAGAAGCTCTTTTAATGAAAGAAAAAATAGAATCTATTGATGAAGTTGTGGTTTGTAGTATGGGCTCCTCTTCTTGTCAACAAACAATTAAAGATGCTCTAGCGAAAGGTGCCGATAGAGGAATTTTTATAAATAATTCTAATCAATCAAATCAAGACCCATTATCAAGAGCAAAAATCATTGCAAAAGTTTTAGAAAAGGAAAATTTTGATATAGTATTGTCTGGGCTCCAGTCCGATGATGACGGATATGCACAACTTGGAATCCTATTAGCAGAATTACTTGAAATGAACCACGCATCGCTTGTTATGGGAGCAGAGTTTATTGATGATAGCACTGTAAAAGTTAAAAGAGAATTAGAAAGCGGCTGGTTTCAATGGTCGGAACTCAAACTACCTATTTCATTAACTATTCAGTCTGGACTAAACCAACCAAGATATGCTTCTTTAAAAGGTATTATGGGAGTAAAAAAGAAAACTATTGACATATTTGAAGTTTCAGATCTTGAATTAAATGACATAGACTCAAAAACAGAGCTAGTCAAGCTATTCACGCCTATTAAAACAAAAACAACTGAATACATCGATGGTAGTACAGATGAAATAGTTGAAAAATTAGTTGGTATTATGAAAAACGAAATTAAGGTAATTTAAATGAAAATATTATGTTTTGTACAAAACGATGATGGAGCTGTAAATCCGGTATCAAAAGAAGCAATTGCTCTAAGTCAGGAATTAAAAACTAAGTTAAATGGAGAACTGGACATACTCACATTTAGTCAAGAAATATCAACAGAGCTGAATAATTACGAATCAAACAATTTATTGATTGGTAACAATTCAGAGTTAGCAAACTATAATCCACTATTTTACACGTCAGCGATAGAACATATCCTCAATACTAATGACTATGATTTAATTATACTTGGCCATACCTATCAAGCTCGAGATTGGGTGCCAAGATTGAGTGCGCGCAAGGATATCCCATTTATATCTGATTGCATAGATTATACAATTGAAGATAATTCTATAGAGTGGATCAGAAGTTTGTATAGAGCTAAAATAAATTCACAATTAAAATCTAAAAGCAAACAGACTATAATATCTATTCAATCAGGATGCTTTAAAGCAGATGATACAGTAAGTGGGCAAACTGAAATTAAGAACATTGAACTTGATCTATCTAACGTTAATAAAACTATTGTGCCCGGAGAAAAATTTAAAGAATCTGGTTCACAAATAGATTTAACATCATCCGATGTTATCATATCTATTGGCAGAGGAATTGGAAAAGAAGAAAATATTCCAATAGCAAAAGAACTAGCAGAACTAACCGGAGGCCTACTTGCCTCATCAAGACCTGTTGTAGATTCTGGATGGCTAGACCACTCACTACAAATAGGTAGCTCAGGTCAAGTAGTTTCACCAAAACTATATTTAGCACTTGGTATATCTGGCGCTATACAACATGTAGTTGGCATGAAAGGCTCTAATAGTATAATAGCTATAAATAAAGACCCAAATGCTCCAATTTTTGAACTCTCAGATTATGGAGTAATTGGAGATATTTTAGAAATTATTCCAAAACTGAACGAGGCTATAAAAGACGCATAATTTTAATTAGGTGACTTTTTATAAATAATATGACACAAAATCAAAGAGAAGAACTACCTATTGATGTTTTATTTGTTGGAGGCGGAGCTGCTTCACTTGCAGGTGCCCTACATTTAAACAGACAAGCCAAAGAAAATAATCTTGATTTGGAGATAGCCATCATTGAAAAAGCTAATGAAATAGGATCGCATTCTTTATCAGGTGCTGTGGTAGATCCTCGCTCGCTTATTGAGCTTTTTCCAGATCTTGATATTAATTCATTTCCATTTGAAGCTCCAGTCAAGACTGAGAGAATGTATTTTCTGCATAAGAGCGGTTTTAAATTGGGTTTTCCTTACATCCCTAAAGGAATGAGTCATCATGGATGCTACGTCGCATCTTTAGGAAAATTAACTCGGTGGTTAGGAGAAAAATGCGAAGAAGAAGGCGTTGACATATTTTGCCCATTCTCTGGTGATGAAGTACTATATGATGAAAACGATTGTGTTGTAGGAATCAGAACAAGAGATAGAGGAATTGATAAAAACGGGGACCAAAAGCCAAATTACGAACAAGGGGTCGACATTAAAGCCAAAGTCACTGTTTTTGGTGAAGGCACTAGAGGAAGTCTATCAAAACAACTGATTTCAAAATTTGATTTAATGAAAGATAAAAACCCACAAGTATGGGCTGTTGGAGTTAAAGAGCTTTGGAAAGTTCCTGAAGGAACTATAGATCCAGGCTATGTAGCTCACACATTAGGTCACCCCCTAGGAAATAAAATTTTTGGAGGTGGTTTTATATATGGAATGCAGAACAATATTTTAGATATAGGTTTAGTAACTGGTCTAGATTACAACAATCCTACCATTGACCCTCATCATGAATTACAACTACTAAAAACACATTCATGGGTTAAAAATTTATTAAAAGATGGTGAACTGCTTTCTTATGGAGCAAAAAGTTTACCTGAAGGTGGCTACTTTTCAATGCCCAAGTTATTTACTAATGGAGCTCTGCTAATTGGAGATAGTGCCGGATTTTTAAACGGTATGAGATTAAAAGGTATTCATCTTGCTATGAAATCTGGAATGTTGGCCGCAGAAACTATAATTGACGCATTCAAAGAAAATGACTTTAAAGAAAAAAGTTTATCAAATTATGAGAAAAAATTTAAAGCGAGCTGGGCTCATAAAGAACTTTACAAGGCACGCAACTTTCATCAAGGATTTAAAAAAGGAGCTCTTTTTGGCATGCTCAATGCAGGTCTTGCACTTTACACTGGAGGTAGAGGCTTTGGATTCATCGATAGAATGGAAGGTCATGAAGGACACCTTGAAATGCAGAAAAAAACCAAGCAAACCATTAACCGATACAAAGATTTAAAATTTGATGGAAAAATAACATTCGATAAGGCCACAGACGTCTATCATTCTGCAACCAAGCATGATGAAGACCAAGTTCCTCATCTAAAAATAATTGATCCGACTATATGTTTTGATAAGTGCAAAGAAGAATATGGCAATCCATGTCAATATTTTTGTCCCGCCTCTGTTTATGAGGTTGTCGAAGAAAATGACAATGAAAGGTTGCAAATTAATTTTTCAAACTGCGTACATTGCAAAACATGTGATATAATGGACCCCTATCAGACTATTAATTGGGTTACACCTGAGTCAGGAGATGGCCCTGCATGGAAAAATATGTAGTAAATTAAATCATGGAGTTTCAAGCATTTTTAAATAATCTAGGTATTTCTGAAGAACTCTTTTATCGATTGATGGGGTTTTCAGGAGTTATAATTCTACTATTTAGTATAAGACGTTTTCTTACAAAAGGGTGATTTAAATCACACCTCACCCCCTCTCTCTAGCTAAAAAACTATTTTTTTCTTGAATTTTAAACGTATGTTCAGTAGTTTTCTTAGCACTTTGTGTAGAATTAAAGATTTATTGAAAACTAAAAAAACTAACTAAAGAGATTTAAATACAAGGAGGAGGAATATGAAACGATTTATCGTTATACTATCTGCTTTTTTCTGCCTATCAATGGCACAGGATATTGCGGGTAGTTGGACATTAACAGCAGTTGATGTCTTTTATTACAACTTCGCTAGACTAAACCATGAAACTAATGACCCTGCATTTGGGGAGTTTCAAGGACAAACACCTTTATATGTTAATGACACATATGGATTAGGTGCTTCTTTACCACTAGCTTGGTTACCACCAGGGTATATGTTCCTTGGTGTTCCAAATGGCCCTTTTGGTGAAGGTGGATTGGCTGCGAATGGCGTTAACCTTAACGTAACTCTAGAAACTGATGGTACAGGTACTATTCCAGAAGGAAGTACCTACCCTGACATTGAGCTAGATGAAGATGCTTGCGTTACTTTTGGCCAAGTATTGCCTGTAACAGATGATGTTAGGTATAGCTCAACAGCAGACGCAGGAGTTACATTACCTGAAACAAACATTGTAGGTTTACCTTCATTAAATAGATATGCAGGAACAGAAGTTGGAACAATGAGCTTAACTCAGTCTGTTGTTTTCTCATTCTTCCCTGAAGCTGCTGCTCCAGATACATCTCCAATGCCATTATATTTTGCTGATGGACATTTTGGAACAAGTATGACTCCAAATTCTGATGGTCTATTTGAAACTGTAGGTACTACAGGTGGATACATTAAGACCGATGGCTTTGATGGCTCTATTGGTGACAATGGTCCTTTATCAGGCGGAGACAATGTTGAGCCAGACTTAGCGCTTTATTGGCACACTATGGATGGATTCTCAGCAGATACGGGCCTTGGTGATGACCTTGCTTTGGATGAAGATGGAGACGGAACTCCCTATGATAGAATTTTCGGACTTCCAGCTATTTCATCTACAAAAATCGATCCAGCTTTTGCTGCAGACTTAGGTTTCGGTGATGATTTTGGGTATCACGTTTTTGGTGGTATTCAAGGTGCTTTAAACGACCTACTTTATGCGGGATGCTTAGAGCAAGTAGCCGATGGTGTAACTGCTCAGTGCGAAGGTGCTGGTGGCGTAGCTGCGTTCACTTTTGGACAATGTGTTGAGCAAGCAAATGGTGCTGACTTTGCTGCAGCATGTGCTTATGCAGGCGTAACTGCTGCTGTTGAAGGTGCATGTATTGATGCTGGTGGTCCTGCTACAGCTGAAGAAGCTGCTGCTGTTGGCTCACCTGTAACTTGTGGCGATTTAGCTGCTCAGTATGACCTTGCAACAGGCGGTGACTGTGCTGCTGCTGCTGGCCTAGCTAGTGCTTCTTGTGAAGACTCAAACGGATCTTCACTTTGTTGTTTAGCTTCAGCTATTGGTAATGGTTCAACCGATACTGATGGTGATGGAGTTGGCGAGTGTAGCGCATTTACTGCTGGTTTAAGTGAAGAGTTTTTAGATGGAGCAGCTGTTGCTGTTTTACAAGCTACATGTACAGATTATTCTGCAGGAGCTGTTGCTGCCTACACAGAAGAAACTACATGTGATGACTATGAAGATCTTGATAAAGTTAATCAAGCTTATGTTATGAATCCTGATCCAAACTATGCTCCATGGAGCCAGTTCGTTACATATAACGGGTATCTCTATGGCCTAACTGGAAATCCAGCTTACTTAGTTAATGATTCAGGATGGGATGCTGAAATAGTTTTTGTAGATAGTGATGGTGATGGTATTCCAGATGCTCCATACTCTGAAATGGGTGGACGTTTAGTATTTGAATATGCTCCAACATGTGTTCCAGTTCTAGAGTCTATGGAAGTTCAAACCGAGTTTATCGGTATTGCTGAGGGTGAGTGTACTAATGATGGTGATGCAAACAGTGATGGTTCTGTAACTGTTCTTGATATCGTTATGATAGTACAGCACGTACTTGGAAATGCACTTCTTACAGATGCTCAGGCATGTCAAGCTGACATTAACAGCGATGCTTCAGTAACTGTTCTTGATATTGTTGTTATAGTTAATCAAATTCTAAATGGTAGAGGCGAAGCTGCTACATCTGCTGAGTTCAATAGAGTAGGTAATGCTTTAGAAATGAACGCAAACGGTGTTGTTGATGCAGTTCAAATCACTCTATCTCATGGTAATGACTTTAGCATTGAGTTAACAGATAACGCATTAGTTGCTGACTATTCAACAAAAGACAATCAAACTACATTAATCATTGTTTCACCTGAAGGTAATGAGATCTTCACAGCAAGCGGTGAGTATGTAATTGATTCTGTTGAAGCGGCGAATACTAATGGCTTCATTGAAACTTCAATGCCTGTTTCGTTTAACCTAAGCGAAGCATATCCAAACCCATTTAATCCTAGCACAAGCCTAGATATTACACTTTCAAATGAAGGTATTGTATCAATTTCGGCTTATAATGTGATGGGGCAAATGGTTGGAACGCTTCATGAAGGTAATATGAATGCAGGAAGTCATACAATTACTTGGGATGCTTCAAGTTTAGCAAGTGGTATGTATATCATTAAAGCTGAAGTTGCAGGCAACATAGTAAATAAAAAAGTAATGCTTCTTAAATAAATTAAGTATTACAAACTTTTTAAAAACCCCGTGTATTAATTTATACGGGGTTTTTTTTTTACTTTATCTTTAATATTAAATATCATAGATTTCGTTGTGTTTTATAAAAATATGAATAAGTTTTTAAAGATATTCTCATTTCTAGCTCTGTGTAATTTTACATTATTACACTCTGCTACCGTATACGGCAAGATTACCGATTTCAAGACAAACCAACCTTTATCTGGAGCGAATGTATTTATTACTGTTGAAGGTGAATTGATAGGTGGAGTGAGTGACGTTGATGGAGATTATCAAATAGAAAACACTCCGGAAGGAACTCATAATTTAGAGGTAACCTACGTAGGCTATAAGAATCACTTCGAAGTCATTGAAATTGGTAGTAGAAGAAAGTATGAAGTAAACATTCAAATGAATAGCAAGGCTATTCAATCAGAAGAAATCTTAATAACTGAGGAGTTAAGAAAAGAAAAGAAAACTGAGGCTCCTGCATCAAAAGAAGTGATTAGATCGGAGGATATCAAAAAAGTTACTAATACAAATTTAGGTGGCTATCTTAAAGGTCTAAAAGGCGTCGATTTCACATCAAGTGGTATAAATAATTATAGTATATCGATACGTGGTTTCAATAGTAGTTTCAGTACCAGACTATTAATGTTAACGGATGGTCGTGTAGCAAACATACCCGCTCTAAGGGTAATTAATTTTAGTACTATCCCTCAGTCATCAGAAGATGTTGAGAGAATAGAGGTGGTTCTTGGTCCTGCAACAGCGTCATATGGAGCAAATGCTCATAGTGGAGTAATAAATATTATATCAAAACCTCCATCAACATCGGAGGGATTTAATGCTAGTTTTTCTGGCTCAAGTGATGATAGGCAATTACAAAAATTTAATACTCGATATGCAAAAAAAATAGGCGACTTCAGCTTTAAATTTTCTGGTGAATACGTTCATGCTAATGAATGGCCTTATATATCTGAGTCTGAATATAAACTTCATCGCTATCCTTGGTCGGGTAACCCTGAACGAGCTATAGATGGTAAAGACAATAACCCTTGGCAAGGCATACCTGCTTCAGGTGGAAATTTTAGTCATGCTTTAACTGCAGTTAATAATTACGGTAATGAGGTAATGATAGGTAACGGAGAGGCCAATCACGGAGACATTGATGGAGATGGAGTTGCTGGAGAAGATTGGTTTAATGGATATGATGATGATGGGGACTCGTTTGATGATGATGGGGATGGATTTTGCAATGGGCAAGAGATGCAATGGGCTATTGAAAATGGAGTGTTAGACCAGGAGCCGTGGAATAACCCAAATGATTTTCCTACTGGACCTGCAGAAGATTTTTCAAATTGGATTGATGAAGATTATTTTTACTCAGATGGGATAGATAATCAAGAACCCTATACTGACACAAACCAAAACTCTGTTTATGACGAAGGAGAGTCTTTTGAAGATTGGAATGGTGATGGGGTATGGACAGGGCCAAACTGGGTTGACTATAACGAAAATGGCATACAGGATGCTGGTGATTTAGGGATTGATGAGTATATAGATGGAGTTTATGATGATTGGTATGATGGTGTAGACAACAATCTCAACGGGGCCGCAGATGAGAATACTGAATTAAGAACAGACCCGTCAACGCCTACAGGTAATTGGGCTCTTAGCATGGAGAATTATGATATAATCATAAATGGTGGAAGAAAACTAGAGTATCTAGATTCTAATAGAAATGGAAAGTGGGATGATGGAGAAGATAATCCATTTTATAATCCTAATGATTGGGATGATTATGATGTGAACGGGGATGGAATCATTAATGAAGAGGCAGGTGATTGCTTTTCATGTATATTTGCTGGCGAAGATCAGCATATCAGAGGATCAATGAGATATGATGAAGATCGTTTTAAATTAGAATATGATTTATTTATTTATGACTACGGAAATGATGGAATTGCTGGAGATCCATGGATCGATTTGTCCGGAAATGATGGAGTGTACCATCCGGGAGAGTCTTTATCAACATTTTCGCCAGGAGCATGGTTTGACAATGGTCTTGATGGCATAGCGGGTACAAATGATGAAGGAGAAGGTGACGGAATATGGCAACCAGGAGATTCATGGGTTGATGATGGGGATGGAATAGCAAATGCTTTTACTGATGATTATGTAAATTGTTTTGATACTGGCAATGATGGATTTTGTTGGGGAGATGAAGCGTATACTCAAGAAAATTTCAATGATGTGTGGCCTCCAGGTGATGGAATATGGCAAGAAGGAGAGGAGCTACTTGACTATGGAAATGATGGCTATCAATGGGACCCAAATAATGAAGGATGGGAAATAGGAACTCCTTATCAAGCATTAAACATTGATGGTAGTCTTGCAGTTGACGATAATGGTAGCCCAGTGATTTTATTTGGCCCAGATGCAGGAGAAGGTGACGGAATTTTAATAGCTCATGATTTTAATGAGTATGACGGAATACTTGATACTGGTGATGGGGTGTATGGTGGAGCTGGATTAGATGCAAATGGAGATGGAGATTATAGTGATTATGGAGATATCGCGCCAGATTATATTGAAAACTTTGATGTTACATATGATGTAAATGGAGATGGAGTCTCAGATTATCCTGATTTTGAAGTTGAGAATAAAAAAGCTGAGTTTAGGCTAGATTACGATCCCAACCCAGATTTAAATCTTACTTTTCAAACCGGATATTCTTGGACTAAGACACAACAGGTTACGGGAATTGGAAGGTTTATCGCTGAAGGATGGGAATCAACATACTATCAAATGAGAGGTCGATATAAGAGTTGGTACGGACAAGCTTTCTACAATTTAAGTAATTCAGGAAGTACAAGGAATTATAATATAGGTCAGATGATTAATGACCAATCAAAAAATCTTGGACTTCAAATTCAAAATGAATTTTTTGTTCCTAATATCAATACTGAGGTTACCTGGGGCCTTGATTACTCTAAAACAATGCCTGAAACTTTCGGAACGATTCTTAATGATGGACCAAATGGCTATGATGAAGATGGAGACAATGCAATACTTGAATCTGACGGAATAGATAATGATTTTGACGGAATAATTGATGAGGAAAAAGAGGGTATTGATGAGCCTGGTGAATATTTTGATATTGAATCCAATGAATATGGAGGGTACATACAAACTACAACTGACGTTCTTGGTGATGAAGAGTGGGAGCTTGTTGTTGCAGCACGATTTGATCATCATGATCAATTAGACGAAGGTTTGCAATTTGGTCCTAAATTTGGTCTAAACTATAGACCGAATGATGAAAATGAATGGAGACTAACATACGGACTAGCTTTCAACACCCCTACAATAACAACATTATATACAGATTTATATTATGGTAAGCAGCAAATTTTTGATGTTTTCTTAAAAGGTAATAAAGATGGAACTCCATATGCTAGAGTGCCATTAGATGGCCTAGATGGGACAGGACAATACTTTGTAGATGGAGAGCCATATTCTTATAGTGTCAACCCTTATGGTCCAGGATATTGGTCAGATTGCGTTGGAGAGCAGTGTGATGAAAATATCCACTATACTACAATTCCACAGTATTCCGATGTATTTACTGATGGATACCAAGATAGAATTCTAGGAGCACCTTTTTTCTTCAATATTAATGATAATGGACCTAATGATTATATTCCACTTGATACAGCTAGACACTACATATACGTACCTTTTGCTGATGGGGACGGCGGAGTAAGCTATACGGCAGCAGAATCGTTTGATATTCCAGATGTTGATCCTCTCGGACCTGAAAGGATGCAGACGCTAGAATTAGGTTATAAAGGTAAAATATCGAAATCAACACTTATAACTGCAGATTTATATATTAGTCAATTTGATGATTTCTTCAGTCCTGCAACTATTGTAACTCCTCTAATCAAAAGGCGGTCTGATGGAGCGACTGTTGGGATGTTACCAGTTTCTACGGCTGGGTCAAATCCTCCATACGGTACAGCATGGGATGGACAAGATAATGATAATGACTGGGAAGGATATTATCATAAATTCATAGAAGACCCCTATGATTCAGATGGGTTTATAGACAATACTGAAGGCGTATACATGCATTGGTATGAAGCTTTCGGATGGAATGATGATAAAGATGGGGATGGAATTGAAATGGATCCAGGTGAATGGGGATGGATAGAATGGGTTTATGATCAAGATAATCAATTAGATACTTTAGGATATACAATCTGGCGACCAGAGGATGTATTAACTGATGATTTTATCTTTTCAACTCAATACGAAGAAACATTAGGAGATAGAAAAGGAAATTTATATTGGTTTGATGTAGGGATTGATGAATATTCAATTGTAACGGGTCTAAATGAAGCTGAGCTTATTAACCTAGGCTTAGTAGGATCTGACGGAATCGAAAGAGTTGGGCCAGGAAGGCCAACGGCACCTCCTAATGTCGTTTTAAGTTCTTTAAACTATGGTCAAGTTATGCATACTGGACTTGATATATCAATAAGGCAATTTATTAATACTAGAATGCTACTAGACTGTAATTTTGCTATTTTTGGTGCAACCGATTATTATAATGTACTTACCAAAAGGTACGATCCAATAAACGCTCCCAAATTTAAATTTAATTCTAGCTTGAAGTGGGACTCTAAAATTGGTGACATTATGATAAGCTATAGATATGTTGATAAATTTGACTGGATGGATGGAATATGGTCAGGAACAATTGGGCCTTATAACATTGTAGATATTCACTTTAATCGCCAAATAAGTGAAAATCTAGGGTTTAGTATATCTGCTATGAATGTATTCAATGATGTTCACAGACAGTTAATTGGCGGAGCCAAAATGGGAAGACAGATAGTCCTAAGGATGACTTCTTCATTCTAATTTATTTGAATTTCTTTCAATCCATAGACTACTACATTTTTAATTTTATAAACAAGGATTTATCAAACTCACTATTTGATATTATAATGCCTTTTTTTCATAAACCTAATTTTATAAGCATAATATTTTTTCTAATTATTTGCATAATAGCATTTAATAAGAATTTGAAAAAAAAGTTTATTAATGACAAATTGAGACGATATAATATTTCTGGAATGAAAATTCTTTTATGTATAATATTATCAATTGTTTTGACTGATCAGTTAGGTAGCGCAATAAAAAAACTTGAACTTAGAGAAAGACCCTGGGTAAATAAAAATGTAGATGAGATGAATTGTCTTACATGCAAGTTGGACAAGGATAATTCAAAATTATATTCCAAAAATTCTAGGAGTGCCAAAAAATCATTCCCTTCAAATCATGCAGCAAACACATTTTCTCTTACCCTAATTGTATCTTTCTTTTTTCCTAAATTTAAAAAAATTCTACTTTCTCTAGCACTTATAATCTCTTTTTCTAGGATTTACATTGGGGTCCACTACCCTTTTGACATAGCATTTGGAATAAGCTTAGGGATTTTATGCAGCTATATGGTTAAAATAATTTTTAATCTATATTTTAAGAAAACCTAATTAGGCAAAACGTCATCTGGGAAATTAAAAGTAGGAGATTTTGAATCACCCTTAACTACAATCTCTCCAAATTTTTCTTCATATTTTTTTATATTATCTTGAAGTGCACGAGAAAGTGTTTTTAAGTGGACAGGTGACATGATAATTCGAGACTTAACTTTAGCTTGGCTTATGCCTGGAAGGATTCTGAAAAAATCAATTACAAATTCAGCCGGTGAGTGTGTAGCAACAGCAAAATTTGCATACTCCTCTGTTTGGTTTTCATTATCTAAAACTAATTTTATTTGTTTATGTTTTTTTTTATCGTCCATTTTTTATCCCTTACTTGCTATTTCTGCGATTAAATTCTTGCCAATCTTCTTCGTCTTCGCTTGAAGACTCTTTTTTAAAACCTTTGATACCATCATCTTTATTTTGCTCTTCTGCGAGCTCAGGATTATCATCTATATACTTCATTCTAAAGCTTTTATCTTCATATTCATCTGGATTAGTTTCATCCATTAAATCTTCTTCAGTTTCTGACTTCAGCTTTATTTCATCACCATATAGTGTTCTATCAAAAAAATCAATATCTTCAATAATACCATTCATCATCAAATATTCTATAAATGCTATGTATTTTCTATCGTGAAACTTAGTACCACAATGAGGGCATTCTAGTTTTACTTTTAAATCTGCCTCATTAAGGCTACTTGAGCATTTTGGACATATTAAACCTTCAAATTCCATCTTATTTTTCCTTTTATGATTTGAAAATATATAATTTAGAATTTACTACCACAAGTATTTATTTCTTATAAATCGCAATTAATCTATTTTTTAAAGAATCTGGCATCTTACAATTTCGTCTATTCATTGCTTTATCAATAGATTTAATAAATCTATTGAGTCCAATCCTATCATTTTTGCCCCATGAAAAAGATGGAACAAATTTATTTTGAAAACCATCATCAAATAGATTTGATCCTACGCCAATATAAGTACCAGTGTTTAACTTTGTTCCAATAGCAGTTCTAGTAAAATCTCCTATAATAGAACCAATAAACATTTTACCTGTATCAATAAAATCATCTTCATTTGTAAAAAATTTCACGTTACTGTAATTATTTTTTAAGTCACTTGTGTTTGTATTAGCACCTAGGTTAACCCATTCACCAACATAACTATGTCCTAAAAAACCATCATGTTGCTTATTTGAAAAACCTTGTATTACGCTATCCTCTACTTCTCCACCAATCTTACAAAATGGACCAATAGAAACTGAACCATTAAGTTTTGTGCCTGGATTTATTTTAGTATTACTACCAATATAAACCGGCCCTTTAATTAAACAACCAATATCTATATAGCTATTTGAATCTATAATTACGGGACCTTCAGAAGCATCCAACACTGTACCTGCGCAGACGGTAGCTTTATCATTAATAATAATATTTTCGTCTTTAATTAATATACATGAAGGATGTATATTCCCTTGATTAGTTGTATTCATAAAACTAAAATCTAAACCAATGGATTGATCTAAAATATCAAATATATCCCAAATATAATTAATTGAAATTACACTATCTAATTTTGTAGAAAGATGAGATTGGTGATCAATATAACTTGATAAATCATTCAATTCAATTTTTGAGTCTGTATGAAAAGCTACTATTCCATGGATATTAGAATAGCTTCGATTATCTTTTATTAAAATTAAATCTTCTGGGTACCATAAACAGTTACCATTTAGATAAATTCCAGGCTCAAAGTAATCCGGGTTAACGTCAAAGTCAGGATATTTATGCTTAATCAAACCTTCAATATCTGATCTTACATATAATTGAATCGTATCATTTGCTGAAATCGACCTATTTAACCTTTGAATATTATCAAATACTCCCGTCAATAATTCAAATGAGGCGTGAAGGTCTGAAAATGGCCTTATCTGATCTGTATCTTTCTCAAATAAAATATAATTCATAGCTACATCAAAATTTGCTTTATTCTATTAAAACTATTTTCGGTTATATCATTACTAAAAGTGTCTAGCTGTAAATTAAAAAAATAATCTGAATATTTATTTTTAAAACCAATTTTATAATTACTATCTATACTATCAATCATTTTACATAATTCAAAATTAAAGTTAGTGTTTAAATCAATTAACATATCCTTTTTTTCATTAATCAAAATGTTTTCATCTTTCAAATTACAAAATGAAATTTTTGATTTATGAAATTGCATAAAGATTAAATTCGCAGCGTTTAATTTTATTAAATGTTCAAATTTTTGATTAATTACAAAATAAAAATTTAAATTCTTTTTAAAAAAATCAAACTCTCTAAAGCTATACATTGCAATTCTAAATGCCTTCTCATCTGCTGGAAAAAATATTACAACATCTTTCACGTTCTTATGATTTGGAAGTTCAATTTTTGCAGTTTGCTTGCTTATTTTACCAAAAATCAAGTAAAACATGATTTTTAATCTTATTTTTATTAGATTAAAATTCATAATTACTTATAATATACTAAATGGACGTATATTTTATATGATTAATTTTTGCAAAATATAACATTTGAAGATTTACCTGTTAATATTATCTCTATTTTTTTCACTTTCTTTTTCGCAAGATGAGGGATACATCTGGCCAACTGATGCCAGCAAAACAGTGACAGCATTCTTTGGAGAAATGCGTCCTAATCGCTATCATACTGGAATTGATATTAGAACTTTTGGTATAAACGGTAAAGAAATTTATGCAATTGAAGATGGGTATGTATATAGAATTGGTATAAGCAATCATAAATATGGAAATGTTTTATATTTAAAACTTAAAGATGAAAACATCGCAGTATACTCACATCTAGATCGATTTAATCCAATTATTCAAAAAGCTGCTCGTCAAATACAAGACCAAGAAAATTCTTATTCAATAGACTACTTTCTTGAGCCCGGATTAATCAATGTTAATAAAGGTGATATAATAGGATATACGGGTGATACGGGTGGATTATCTGGACCACATTTGCATTTTGAAATAAGGGATAAAATTAATCAACCCATAAATCCATTCAATACAAATCTAAAAGATTTTTTCATTGATAACATAGCTCCAATACCACAGTCTATTGCGTTTATTCCTAAGTCAGACAGTACATTGATTAATGGTACATATTTTTCTAAAAACTTCGAACTTATAAAAAAAGATAACAACAATTATCTCCTTCAAGATACTTTAAATATTATTGGCGACTTTGGAATAGCTATTCAAATCATCGATAAGGTAAATGGTCAACCTTTTAAGTACGGAATATACTCATTGGAACTTTTTATTGATAGTATGAAAACATATGAAATTAATTTTGATTTGACTTCATTTGAACAATCAAATCAGCTGTACCTTGAAAGAGATTACGAACTATACACAAGTAAAAATGAAGAGTTTTACAGACTTTTTAAAAGTGAATTTGAAAAAAATTACTTTGTTGACGATACATCTTTAGAAAAAATAAATACTGAGCCAGGATTACATTCATTTAAAATAATTGCAAAAGATATTAGAGAAAATCAAACAGAAATATCAGGATATTTTAAAAACCAAAATACTGTACAACCTAAATATGACTACTATCAATTGAAGAATGGAAAATGGAAAATTGACTTCCATAACATAAATCAAATTCAAGGTTTTAAATCAGCACTTCATAGTAGTAAAAATAATATTGAAGATAAAATTATTACAGATTACGTAATTGTTAATGACACTTCATTAATTATTTCAAATTCTAATAATACATTTAATGTATTAGAATTTTATCTGCAATATTCTAACAATAGAACTGAGAAAAATTATATACTATTAGATGATGACCCGATAAATATTAATGGAGATTTTTTTATCAATCATAACAATCAAGGATTATCTGTTAATTTCATTGAGCAAGAGTTCTCAAATAAAGTACCATACTTAAGTTTTAGAAAAGGTGAAAACTTATTTAAACGACCCATGTACCGAAACAACAAGAATGTTTTAACGTCTGATTTATTTAGTGCTACTGAATTTCTTGAACTTGAAAACCTAAGCATAAATTACGATGATGACTTTATAATATCAAAAAAACTAGAGTTTCAATCGATGCTAACATTGCCTCAATCATTTAATCAAAAGACATTTAAAAATGGTCAAATAAGCATATCACACGATAAACAAACTTTCTTTGATACAACTCTTGTATATATAACTCATCCACCAATTAAAAAATTTAATAATCAATCAATTATCGCACCTTTTTATATTGGACCTAGCTCAATACCATTTAACAAGCCATTAGATTTATCATTATTCTTACCAAGCCAAAAAGATTTAACTCATATGCTTGTTTGTTCGTATGATAAAAAGAAAAATGATTGGATACCACTTAATACAAATACGGATTTAATAAATAATAATTTAGAAGCTGAGATAAGATCTGGTGCAATAATTGGTGTTATTGAAGATAAAAATAAACCAAAGATAAGAAGTATTGTGCCAAGAAATAACGCAACTTATCTCGCAAGTGATGTTGATAGACTTAATATTGAGATAACAGATGATTTTGCTGGTGTTAATTTTGATACTGGAATTGAATTAATATTAAATGGGGAAAAAATTCTAACTGGATTTAATGTCTTTCAAAAAAAGATTATTGCTGATGTTAAAGGAGATATTAAGCTTGGAGAAAACAATTATAAGCTAACTGTTTATGATAATGCTAATAATAAAAATCAAATTGAAGGATTTTTTTATATTAAAGAGTCGATAGAATGAAGCCTATAAATTTGTTAAAATACGCGTGTGAAGCACAAAAAAATGCTCAAGCACAGTACAGTAATTTTCAAGTTGGTGCTGCAATCCTATGTGAAAATAATAAAATCATTTTAGGGTGCAATATTGAATCAGCTGCATATCCTAGCACTATGTGCGCAGAAAGAGTTGCGATATATTCTGCCATATCACAAGGAATAACTACATTTAAAGCTATAGCAATAGTTTCAAAAATTGGGGCAAAGCCATGCGGACCATGTAGACAAATTATTCATGAATACCTTCATGATATACCTATATACACTTCAGATTGTGAAAATTTAAATAACTATGAAGAATATAAAATTAGCGAACTTCTCCCCCATGCATTTGGTTAATGAATACTAAAATTTTCATTGGTATTGCAGGAGGTACGGCATCCGGCAAGTCTGCTATAGCTAAACTCCTGGTGAGCCATTTTAAAGATAATTTATGTGCTACTATTAAAGTTGATTCATACTACCATGATTTAAAACATTTATCAATGCGAGAAAGAGAAAAAACTAATTTTGATAGTCCAGAATCAATTGATTTTAATCTTCTTTTAGATCATATCACAAAACTAAGAAACAACAATCCTATAAAAGTTCCAGTTTATGACTACAAAACACATACTCGTTCATCTGATTACTCTGAAGTTTACTCCCAAAAAATTATTATTATTGAAGGTTTATATGCACTGTATAACAATCTTGTTAAAGATATTTTTAATATTAAAGTATTTGTAGATACGGATGAGTCTATTAGACTAGAACGCCGAATAAAAAGGGATATTAAAAAAAGACAGCGTACTTACGAATCTGTAGTAAAGCAATTTAATTCAATGGTTACCCCCATGCACAATCAATATGTTGAGCCTACAAAATCACATGCTGATATGATAATTAAGAGAGGAGTGAAAAATACTGTTGCTATCAATGAACTTATTTCTAAAATTACACATATGCAAAATAACTCAAATAAAATATAATGGCTATTTTCCCTAAAAACTCAGGTTGGATAGAACTTATCTGTGGACCCATGTTTAGTGGAAAAACTGAAGAATTGATTAGAAGATTAGTTAGAGCACAATTTGCAAAACAGAAGGTTGCTATTTTTAAGCCAAAAACAGATAATAGATACAGTGATGACTATATAGTATCGCATAATAAAAGAAAAATTAAATCAATAATACTTGAATCATCAAATGAAATTTGTAACTTTAAAAATAAGGCGGATGTATTTGGAATTGACGAAGCACAATTTTTTGATAATAATTTAATCAATGTATGTAACGATTTAGCAAAATCAGGTAAAAGAGTAGTGGTTGCTGGCTTAGATAAGGACTATGCGGCGCAAGCATTTGGTCCAATACAACAACTAATTGTTGATGCTGAGTATGTGACAAAAGTTAATGCTATATGTATGGTTTGTGGCGACCCTGCAAGTTTTACGCAAAGAATGAGCACTGAGAAAGATTTAGTTGTTGTCGGTGAAACTGACAAGTATGAAGCTAGATGTAGAAAGTGTTATGAAATTTAATTAAGGAGATTCAATGGATAGGCTCATAGGAATATTAGGTATATTTTCAATACTTGGCATAGCTTACTTGTTTTCAAATAATAGAAAAAAAATAGATTTCAAATTAATTTTATGGGGCATATCTCTTCAAATATTTTTTGCTTTATTAATTTTGAAGGTTCCAGGTGGAAAATCAATTTTTGATATTATTGATTCAATTATCAAAAAAATACTAGAATTCTCAGTAGATGGTAGCAAATTTTTATTTGGGAACTTAGCAAACGAAGATATGTTTGGACCATGGAGGGAAAACTTTCCAAATGATGGAACTTGGCCTGGTTTTGGTTTTCAATTTGCATTTTTAGTATTACCAACCGTCATTTTCTTCTCAAGCATAATGTCTGTTTTATACCATGTTGGGATAATGCAAAAAATTATAGGATTTATCAGTAAAATTATGCAAAAAACCATGGGGACAAGTGGGGCAGAAACTGCAAGTATATCTGCAAATATATTCGTAGGACAAACCGAAGCACCTCTAGTTGTCAAGCCATTTATATCAAAAATGACAAAATCAGAATTAACAGCAATAATGACTGGGGGTTTTGCGACGGTTGCTGGAGGTGTTATGGCGGCCTATGTTTTAATGCTAAATAAGGTTATACCAGGAATAGCAGGACACCTAATGGCTGCATCTATAATGAGTGCACCTGCAGCTCTTGTAATAGCAAAAATAATATATCCAGAAACCTCAACTCCAGAAACAAGCAAAAATAACATAAAGTTATCTAAAGTTTCTGATGAAAGTAACTTTCTTGAGGCGATAGGTAATGGTGCTTCAGAGGGAATGAAGTTAGCACTTAATATTGCTGCAATGCTGATTGCTTTTTTATCTATAATTGCTTTAGTAAACTGGCTTTTAAGCTTGATACCAATTGGAGATACTGTTTTAACAATAGAATTAATTCTTGGATACTTATTTATGCCTCTTGCTTATTTAATGGGTGCCCCTTGGTCAGAATCTCATATTTTAGGCAGTTTAATGGGTCAAAAATTAGTTTTAACAGAATTTATTGCTTTTGGCAATTTAGCATCAATGAGCACCTTAATTTCAGAGAGAACTGCCACAATAGGAGCATACGCTTTATGTGGATTTGCTAATTTCGCATCAATAGGAATTCAGCTTGGAGGCATAGGATCAATAGCTCCAGATAGAAAGAAAGATCTTGCAAAAACTGTAACAAAAGCAATGATTGGAGGTGCTCTCGCCTCATGGCTAACTGCAACAATTGCTGGAATAATAATTTAGGAGATACTACATGAGAATCATGCTATTAGGGCCCCCAGGTGGTGGTAAAGGAACTCAAGCTAAATATATTGAGCAAAAATGGAGTATACCTCAAATCTCAACTGGAGATATGCTTAGAGAGAATGTGAAAAATAATACAGATCTTGGTATAGAGGCAAAAAGCTATATGGAAAAAGGTGAACTAGTTCCTGACCATGTCATTCTAAATATGATGGAAGGTCGGCTTCTAAAAGATGACTGTAAATCTGGATATATACTTGACGGATTTCCAAGAACTATTCCTCAAGCTGAAGGTTTAACAAACCTTTTAAATACAATAAATCAACAACTAGATGTAGTTATATTACTAAAATTGGATGATGAGGTTATTGTTGAAAGAATGGGGGGTCGTCGAGTTCACCCTGATTCAGGAAGAGTTTATCACATTGAGTACAATCCTCCTAAAGTTGAAAATAAAGATGACGTTACGGGTGAAGATTTAATTATTCGACCTGACGATCAAGAAAATACAGTTAGAAATCGACTTAAGGTTTATGAAAATCAAACCTCACCTCTAATCGAATATTACAATAAGTTTAATATACTAAGTACCATTGATGCGAACGGTAGCATCGAAAAAATAAATAGTAGAGTTAAACAGGCAATTGATAATGTATAAACTTGGAATTACTGGAGGCATTGGTTCTGGTAAAACAACTGCAAGTGATTTTTTATTAAAAAGTTTGAAATCGGTGTATGTTTTTAATGCTGATAAAGAATCTAAAAATCATCTAAAGAATAGCTTATCATTGCAACATCGACTTATTAATAAATTTGGATCAGATATTACTGATAATAATAAATTAAATATTCAAAAACTGGCAGATGTTGCATTCTCAAATAAAATTAATCAAGAAATATTAAATGGTATAATGTGGTCAGAAGTATTTATTCTTATTAATAACAAAATTTTAGATTGTAAAAAAAATGATATATCACTATTTGTTTTAGATGCCGCAATGATTTTTGAAGCTAAGCTTGAACACATGTTTGACTCTACCTTACTTATAACTGCTGATAAAGATACTAGATTAAAAAGAGCTGTTACAAGACATAATATATCTCTTGAACAAATAAAATCTAGAATGTCTCTGCAATTGAGTGAGAGTAAAAAGAAAGATAAGGCAGATTATATCATTAATAATAATGGCACTATTAAAAAATTAGAAAATAGATTAAAAAAATTCTACTCTGAATTAAATCTACCATAATTTGAAAGGCTTTTTAGATAAATAATGATTATAATACCTTTTGTCGTGAGAAACTTCATCTCCAATCCAACTCGGCTTCTCAAAATCTTGATCCTTACTTTCTAACTCAATTTCAGCCACAATTAATCCTTTATTATCATTTTTAAATACGTCAATTTCCCACGTAAACCCCTTAAAATCAACAAAATATCTTGTCTTACAAATTAAATAATTTTCGCATAAAGTCAACATCTGCTTAGCATCCTCATGAGGTATGATATATTCATACTCTTCCCTAACAATATCACGACCTGATTTAATTGCTATTTTTGAGATATTTGGGGTTAGCCGAACTCTTAAAACCTTATTTTTAGATGAAAAAATATATCCTTGAGTAATTTCTATTGAATTATGAGAAAGTTTTTTAAACGAATCATCAGCTATTAGAAATTTTTTCTCAATTTCTATAGCCATATCTATTTAATTAAAACTATTTTCTGGCTAAAACTATTTTTGTTAGTTTTCATATTAACAAAGTAAACACCACTTGAAATCAAAGAAGCATCCCAATCTACATGATAAAATCCTGCATCTTTATTTTCATTAACTAACTGTACTAGCTCCCTGCCTATCAAATCATAAATAGTTATCTCTACCATTGATGAAGTTGGTATTGAATATTCTATACGTGTTACGGGATTAAAAGGATTTGGATAGGCAGGAGCCATAGTAAATTTTTCTGGAATAGAAGTGTCTATCTTTTCAATAATTGGCGTACTCAAATCTGCCCATGCAGGTATTGAGTGATTTGGTATATCATATATGAAATCTGTAGATAGGCTATAAACTTTAAAAGAAGGTATATCAGCTACTTCGCACATTCCAATGGTTGACATGTTGTTATCGTAACCCATAACTGGAACATCAGTGAACCCGCCAAACCATTGTCTTGAACCAACTAACACATCTCCATTATATGCTAATATCCAATCCCCATTTTTTATTTTATAATCTTTTAAAATGACATCTTCGAAGAAATAAAAAGCCTGCTTTGTTGACTGAACATATCTAAACGCCTTAGGTGTATCATTATATTTTAAGTTATTCTCTTTTTCTCTACTTGCCAGCTCAGAATCTATAACCCAGCTAAATTCTATATTATCAATTGAAGAATTGTTAAGCCAATAACCTTTTAACTTTTGAAATCCTGTATTAGCCAAACTTCCAATCCAACCTAGCTCAGGATGTCTTGTTGCAGCCATACCCTCAGTAAGTACATCCGTGATGTTTAATTCCATATTATCAGGAAAAGCATCATCTATTAAAGTTCCATCATTACCTAAATAAGAAACTAGATTATATCCATCATGCAAATTATAAATTATATCTAAATCAGTAGGTAAGGCCTCTACTTCAAATGAAGCTGATTCATCAAGGCCAATCCAGTAACCTTTGGTTGCTTCAAATTCATTTAAACTACCAACCCACCCAAAGCTTTCTGAATTTGTAATTGCAAGTCCTTCAGTAATGACTTGGTTTGCGTTATCACCTAGAGGCTCTAAAACAGAGGACACTGTAGGGTCGTCTGGAATACCAAAGAAACTTATTAAGTTATTATCTTCATGCAAATCAAAATTCATAGTTACATAATCAGAAAAATAATCAACATTTATATAAAAGATTTCAACAGCAGCAGGCGCATAGTCTTCACCTCCATCAAATACTTTTAAAGTAATAGGTCCAAATTCGCCACCTTCTTCAGGAGTCCAAGTAAGTAATGAATTTGAAAAATCAATATTCATTCCATCAGGAGCATTAATCAACTGAAATGAAAAATCACTGTCATCTGGATCTAAAATTTCTATTTGATATTCGTATAATGTGCCTTGCATTGCATCAGTGGGTGCACTTGAGGTAATAATTGGAGGATCATTAAATGGTGTAACGATAACTACAAAACTTTGAAAGTCAAATAAAGAGTTCTCGGCATCATCATAAACATAAACTGTAAGAAAATCTGATGATAGAACGCCTTCTTGAGGTACCCATGTTATCAAGCCATTTGAATCAACCTCCATGCCATCTGGGTTATTTTCTAATATGAAAATAAAATCTTCGCTATCAATATCAGTAACTTCAATTTGGTAATTATATTCTTGGTCTTCTATAGCAGAAGTATTTGGCTCAGAGACTATTGATGGAGAATCATTTACAGGGTTGACTGTAATTTCGAATTCTTGTATAGCAGGATAGTCAATTCCAGATTCTGGGTCATCTGTATCCCATATTACAATAGAAATAAATCCAGAACTTAATATTCCTTCCGTTGGCGTCCAAGTTATTAAGCCATTTGAATCAATTTCCATACCTTCAGGATTCATAAGAAAATAAAAATAAAAACTATCTGAATCAGCGTCATCAATATTTAATTGATAAACATACTCTTGATCTTCAAATGCTTCAGTTATCGGGGTAGAAACTACATAAGGGGAATCATTAATAGAATTTACATTCACGGTAATTGTTTCAGAATCTGATGCGCCACTTGGATCATAAGCAAATACATTTACAATTAATTCACCAAACCAGTTTTCATTAGGTGTAATAGTTATTATATCATCATTTAAATCTAAACTAGCGTTATCGTAGCTACTTAAATATGCATCATAATTAAGAGGATCTAAGTCAACATCTTCAGCACTAATTTGAATTTCTAATACCGAATCTTCATCAATCTCTTGAAATAAACTATTGGATAATTCTGGAGCATCATTCTGAGGTAAAACCGCTATGTTAAATTCAGTATCATCAGAAAATTCTCCATCTGTCACTGAAACAACTACACTTAAATCTCCATTGAAGTTTAATGGAGGAGTTACAGTTAAAAGGTTTCCGTTAATTGATGTTAAATTACTATCAGAACTGTAAAATAATTGATCTCCATCAATATCATTAGCTGATAGGTTTATACTTAGCACTCCATCTTCATTCATTTGCTGATTTGATATATCTAACATATCGGGTGCATCGTTTTGAGGTAAAACCGCTATGTTAAATTCAGTATCATCAGAAAATTCTCCATCTGTCACTGAAACAACTACACTTAAATCTCCATTGAAATTTAATGGAGGAGTTACAGTTAAAATATTATCAATAATAATAACTTCAGCATTGTCACATGTTGCATTGAAAGTAAGAAGATCCATATCGATATCTTGTGCGTCAATTTGAACTTCTAAAATTGAATCTTCTGACATTTCTTGATCTATTATATTTAATATCTCTGGAGGGTCATTCGATGGCTGAACAAAGATAAATACTGTAGATACATCAGAAAACAAATCTCCATCAAATACTCTGTAAGAGAAGGAATCTTCTCCAATAAAATTAGTATCAGGATTATATAAAAATGCTTGCCCTTGTATAGCTGCAGAACCATTCTGAGGCTGATCAATAATAGACACTGAAATGGAGCTATTGTTGGTATCAATATCATTAAAAGTTGGAAAAATTATTTGAGGATTATCTTCTTCAACATTAGTAGAAACATCTGATGCTGTTGGTGCATCATTCACATTATCAATATTGATATTAAATGAATTTGATACTGAAATTCTTCTATTCAAGTCATCAGCTGTCAAAATCACTTCAATGGGACCTCCTGTCTGATTTTCATATGAACTAAACTCAAGACTACTATTATTTAATTCTATATTAATTGCATCACTTTCGTATGCGATAGAATATTGTAAATCATCCTCATCTATATCACTAAAAACATTTGATATATCTAATTCAAATGGAGGAAAGTCTTCATCAAGAATTATATCTGCAATTGGATTTAAAACAATGGGAGAGTCATTAACTGGCGTGACGGTTATAACGAAACTGTCTGAAACTGAAAACTCTGAATCTGAAACTGATACTGAAGCTTCTACATCACCATTAAAATTTTCATCAAAAGCTACCGATAAAAGATTACCGCTAATCGAGTATGAAATATCACTACCAAATTCGGCAGAGTATTGAAGAGCATCCTGATCAATATCATTTGCTTCAATTGGAATTAAGAATATCTCACCTTCATTAATTATCTGATCATTAATATCTACTATAGTTGGAGAATCATTATCTGGATTAACTTTTATACTTACTATAGCCTCGCTTGAGTAAGACTCTCCATCAAAGGCAACATACGTGAAAGAATCATTTCCATTAAAGTCATCATTTGGTTCATATGTAAAGAACCAAGAAACTGATGAAATTAATCCATTCTCAGGCTGATCAATGATAGAAAAAGAAAGCTCGTCATTTTCAATATCTTCTCCATCTGGGAAAACTGTAACAATTCCATCCTCAAGAACTTCAGAACTAATATCATTTACGATTGGAACATCATTTACAGAAGTTATTGATATTCCAAAACTTTGAGAGTCTGTTGCATTTTCCGAATCTCTTACATCAACATTTACAACAGAATCACCAAAATAATTTTCATTTCCCCTTATTGTCAATAAATTGTTTTCAACAGAAACCAAAATATCTTCCGATTCAGATGTAGCAGAAAATGTTAGATTGTCATAATCGACATCTTGAGCTACTAAGTTAATCAAGATTGAGTCATCTTCTTCAATAGTAATATCTTCCAATATTGATAATGTGGGAGCATCGTTGACCTCTAAAACATTTAAATTAAAAATTTCTGATACAGATAAGTCACCATCAATTTCTGAAGCATTAACTGTTATAGTAGCTAAACCATTATAGTTTTCTGGACTAGTAATAGTTACTAAAGATTCTGAGCTACTAACATCATCAAAATCAAATGAAAAACCATCGATAGAAGCAGATGCTGATAGTTCAATATCATTATCAAAATCATTATATGATAGAGGGAACTGCAAAGGTATATCCTCATCTGTTTCTTGATCTGCAACTGAATTTAATGTAGGGGCATCATTTACTTCAGTGATAGATATTGATATTGACCCTTCTTCTGATTCACTATCATTATTACTTGGATTTGACACTATATATTTAATTTCATCGGCACCAGAAAAATTTGATAGAGGGTTATATGAAACAGTCCACTTAGCAATTTGATT
>Ga0310343_10000141_pt1 | contig 30867 bp, 23 predicted proteins | sample HC15DNA2025_MG_FD_203519 | JGI IMG/M metagenome (GOLD analysis project Ga0310343, IMG submission 203519) | Marine microbial communities from station ALOHA, North Pacific Subtropical Gyre - HC15-DNA-20-25_MG | ecosystem: Environmental > Aquatic > Marine > Oceanic | place: Pacific Ocean: North...
GTTCCAACAAAAAACTGAAAGAGTAGACAGCACTGATTTAAAAAGACAAGAATTAGAGACTACTTCTTATTCGATAACAGGTAACTTTTTAAATTTAGAAAAAGATTTCAAATTCTCTCCTTCTGTAAGATATGATTCAAGAGAAGAAAATAAAAAATCTACTATTAACTTAGGATTTGAAGCTCTTAATCAGTTTAATAAATCCAACAACTCCTTTGATTTTAATGTTGATTTAGGCTCTTCATTTCAATTTCCTACAATGAATGACTTGTTTTGGCCTGATGGACTTTACAGCGGAGGAAATCCAGATTTAAAACCTGAGGAAAGTGAATATTTGGCTTTTTCTATATCAAGCAAATCTTCTTTAGGAAAGATTTCGCTTACTGCGTCAAGAAAAGATTATGAAAATCTTATATTATGGCAACCAGATGAAAATTTTAAATATATTCCAATAAATGTATCATCAGCTGAACGAACTTCATATAATATTCAGTATTTAAAGGAGTTTTCAAATCTTCAAATGCAGTTATCGTATAATGTGTATAAATCCTTAGATAAAGATATTGATGAAAAACTCTTATATGTTCCTGATAATTCAGCTAGTCTGTTATTGGTTTATAAACAAAATAACTTAACCCATTATTCACTCAATTATAAATTGACTGGAAATAGAACCTTGCAGTATGAGTCATCTTTTGCAGAACAAGTAAATGATGAATCGTATGGATTACTTAGTTTTGGTGTTTCAAATCTTTTCAACTGGCAAGGAAGAAACGTAGTAGTATTTAACTTAACAGTAGATAACCTGTTGGATGAGGAATATATATCTACAATTGGATATCCTGAACCAGGAAGAAGTGTGAATTTTACTTTAGAGTATAAAATCTAATCGTCAAATTCCCAGATAACACCAAATGTTAATAGACTACTTATTGGGTTAAAATATTCATGATTTCTCAATGAGTAGTCTTCGTCTGAACTAAACTTATTTAATGCATTTTGAAGTCTAACAGTAAGTATTACATCAGATATTAAAATATCAGCGTTTAAAGAAATATTGATATAATCATCAGAATCAATATTATTTCTTCTTTCTGGCATATTTTTAAAATAATTAAAACTCATATCAGAATTATTTTTTGACATGTATTCTAAGCTCAGCTTTCCATTAATCCCTAAGTTATTTTTTACTAATGATAAATTATATAAATAATCAAGTCTGAGACTATGCTTTCTATTTGAACTTATTAAGCTATCATAAAAATTATAAGAATGATTAAGATTTAATGATCCATATTTTATTGGAATTTTAAAGTTTGATTGAATAGATATCATATTATCATCAATAAACTCATATCTATCAGATTCTGGAATGAAAACTTCTCCCAACTCAATAGGTACAATAACATTATCTGCCTCAACATACTTTAATGAAGCTGAAAAATCTATTTTGGTATTAAAATAATATGTAAGTGATAGGTTCTTCCATTCTTCAACTTCATTTCCTCTGAATCTTCCCTTGCCGTCAAAATTATAAACATCAAAAAGAACCATTGAATGCTGATTTCTTGTTTTAAAAACTACACTAAGATTTCCAAAAATATTTCTATAATAGATATTCGGCTTAACAATATCCTCAATCAAATCAATTCCATAAACAAGCTCACCAACAGGATAAGAACTTCCTTTAGGTGTTTGAAAGTTATGATATTGTGTAGTGATCGTTAAGGCATTTAAAGAAAATTCATTTGAAGTTCTTTCATCAAGATAATAACTATTGTTTAGAATAACATTTAGTGTTAAAAAATTATTTTTATGAACTGAAGCTTGAAATCTATTTCTTTCTAAATCATATTTGTTATTAATGGCATATTCATTAAGAAGTAATGATTCAAATTTACTTATATGATTTAATTGTAAATCAAAATTGTAATCATTTTTAATAAATTTATTTCCAATTGTTAGTGATAAAAAATCAGAAAATTCACTATTTAAAGACGAGTCGAATTCAGTAGAGTTAAAGTTAAATTGTGATTCTTCTCTAAAGTATCCAATAGAAGAATAAAGTTTATTTTTTTCAAATTTTTTTGAATAATCAAATTGGTAAAACAAACTTAATGGTGGATTTTCAGCATTTGAAAATTCTGAATATTGACCAAAATAACTTTTCTTTGATCCTGAAAATTGAAAGGTTTCATTTGGAGAGTGCTTTTTTAATCCAACGCTCAATTTATCATATCCATAATCACCAAATTCATAAATAAATTTACTTTTCACATAAGATGAATCTTTTGGAAGTGCTTCGAAGTTTAATTTCTCAAATTTAGTCTTAAAATTTCTAGAAGATCTATCAATCAACAAATTATTAAATGATATATCAGAATTCCAAATAAGCTGATTGTTTTCCAAAGGGACTGCAAATTGTTTAGATATCTCAAAAGGAATACTTTCTTGTGTAAAAACAATGGAAGCTAGAAAAGAAAGTGAAACATAAATTTTTTTATGATTCATTTCTTCTCATAAAATTAATTTTAGAATCTATAAAATTGATAGAATGTAATAATATTGCTTCAAGTGTTTGAGGCTCTACAGGGCTTTGCCACTCTTTTCTTCCTTGATACGATAGAATTAAATGTTCTAAACTAAGCTTATCATATTCTGGAAAATTTTTAACTTCAGAAATATATTTATTAACAATATCTCTTGAAAGTATAGCATTTCCAACTAAAGATTTATGATTCGATTTAGAGATTGAAGAACCAAGATTAATAGAATAAAGCTTACCAATCTGATGAAGACATACTCCAGATATTAACAAATCTATATCAATATCATAATGTGAACCAACTTGCTTTGCAATTTTTAAAAGTGATACTGTTTGCTCAATTAAACCATTTTGATAGTTGTAATGATATGAGATGCTAGCGGGATAAACTTTAAACTTTTCCTTATGGTCTCTTAAGATATTTTTTGTGACTTTCTTTAAATGATTCTTTGAAATTAAGTTCACTTCTTTAGTTAATTCTTTCCATAATTCGTTTGGATTTTTTTTAGAAGTTGGAATCAAGTCAGATGCTTTGAATCCATATTTTTCATATTTTTTTTCATTGGCACGAGAAATATTATCAATTTTAATTAATACATTCTCTCCGTATTGATATGTTACACCTTTTAAAGCTACAGGATCCCCATTATTAAACTTTTTAGAAAGTTTTTCAACATTATCCCATATTCGCGCTCTAATTAATCCCGACTTATCTTGCAAAAGTAAATTTAAATAGGTTGAGCCGTCTTTTTTCTTCAAAGATTTTTTTTCTAAACATAAATAAAAGCCTTGAAGCTTCATATCAGCTACCATATTGGAAATAAGAATGGATTTCATCAAATTAATTTTTAGAATGTGCACAATTGTTATCTTTACAAGTACCAGATAATTGATGTACACGCTTAGTAAGACTCATATTTAAATCATCAGCAATTTTCGTTTCTATTGAGGAAATTTTATTATCATAAAATTCGAATATTTCTCCACAATCTTCACAGACAATGTGATCATGATTTGGTGTAATTGTTTTCTTATTGTGTTCATAAAGAAATTTTCCACTATCTAATGTTATTTTCTTTAAAAGATCATGTTTTACAAACACATCAATTGTTCTATATAATGTTGCTCTTGAAACATTAATCTTCTTTTTTTTGAGATCACTAAGAATGGTTTCAATATCACGATGACTATCTGTAGAGCAAAGCTCGTCCCAAATGTCGAGCCTTTGTTTAGTAGCTCGTAACCCCTCACTTTTAAGAACGGCCTCAACTTCTATATGAAATCTACATGGTATTAAATTCTGCATACATCAAATTACGCTAAATAGATTTTTTAATCTATTTTTTTTAAACGAGCGTACTTAACAATTAATTTTTTTCTTAAACCACCATCAAATTCAACGCCAACTTTTTGATTTTCACCTGAACCACTCAAAACAAGAATGGTGCCTATTCCGAAAAGATTATGTTGAACTTGATCTCCAATTTTGAAATCATCAAACTCAGTAACTGTTCTTGAAATTTGAATTTTTTTCTGTTCTCCAGTACCAACAATTCTTCGCGTATAAACTGATTTATAAGATTTAATTTTTATAACATCTTCATCAATTTCGTTTAAAAAATCTGATTGAACAAATGAAGTAGTATTCATAGCTCCAAATCTTCTTCTGTATTTTGCATTTAAAAGATATAACTGATCCATAGCTCTTGTCACCGCAACATAAAACAACCTTCTTTCTTCTTCAATTTGATCAGGTGCATCATCAATTCTAACTAGCGGAAAAAGTCCTTGTTCAAGTCCAGCAATAAATACTGTTGGAAATTCAAGACCTTTTGCTGCATGCACAGTCATTAGTGTAATAGAATTATCTTTATCATCCCATTCGTCAATATCAGTAAACAGCGAAATCTCTTGAAGAAAATCTCTTAAATTTCCGCCGACTTGATCAGAAAATTTATCAACAGATGCTTTTAACTCTTGGATATTGTCATATCGATCTTGTTCAACAGGATTGTTTTTATAATAATTTTCAATATTAAACTCTTCTAATAAAGTTCTTAATAACTCCTTAGGGTCTAGTGTTTCTAGCAGGCTGCTGAATTTTTTAATCGAGGCATGAAAACTTTCAATTGAATCTTGTTGCTTCCCTCTCAATTTCAAATCTCTACAAAATTCTAAACTATCAAAAAGTGAAATTTTCTTTTTGGATGCTAAATCAACAAACATTTTTATTGATTTTTCTCCGATACCTCTTACAGGAAAATTAATGATACGCCTAAGAGCTACATCATCATTACTATTTGCCACCAAAGTTAAATATGCTAACACATCTTTAATCTCTTTCCTGTCATAGAATTTCGTTCCACCAACAATATTATATGGGATTCCTTCTTTTACCATCGCTTGTTCAATGGATCTAGACTGTGCATTGGTTCTGTATAAAACTGCAAAATCTTTAAAAGTACTTTTATTAAGTTTTATTTCAGACTTAATTGCATCACATATAGCATTTGATTCTTCTTCATCACTTCCAGTGGAAATCAGTGAAATCTTTTCTCCTTTTCCTCTAGTTGCTTCTAACTTCTTTTCAGCTCTATTTTTATTATTAGAAACAACAGACCAAGCTCCATCAAGAATACGTTGAGTTGATCTGTAATTTTTTTCAAGCTTAATCTCAATATTTTTTGAAAATGTATCCTGAAAATTGGTAAGGATATTATCAATATTAGCTCCTCTCCAACCATAAATTGATTGGTCATCATCGCCAACTACAGTAATATTTTGATGTTTTCCAGCTAGTAATGAAACAATTTCAAATTGCGGTGAATTGGTATCTTGAAATTCATCAACTAATACATATTTCCATGTGCTTTGATAAAAATTTAAAATTTTAGCATTTTCTTTTAACAATCGAATTGGAAGTAGAATTAAATCATTAAAATCTAGTGCATTGTTTGATTTTAATTTTTCACAATATGCCTTATAAACCTCAACAATTTTTTCATCCTCAAATGTTTGAGCTTTGGCTTCTACATCTTCAATTGAAAGATTATCATTTTTAAACTTATCAATTTGAACTTTCAAGAAACCGACGTTGAGCTCTTTAAATTCAGAAAGATTCAAATTTTCAACCACCTCTTTGATAACAGATTTTTGATCGGCAGTATCGTAAATAGTAAAACTAGAATTATATCCTTCATCCAATGAAGAGATATGCATTCTTAACATGCGAGCACCTATTGAATGAAATGTTCCTACATTTACTCCATCACAAGATATGCTTTCTTGAATTCTTAATTTCATTTCTGCAGCGGCTTTATTGGTGAAGGTTAATGCTAATATTTCTTCTGGCTTAAAAAGCTTTTCTTTGATTAAATGCCAAACTTTGTAAGTAAGTACTCTTGTTTTTCCACTTCCTGCTCCTGCAAACACTAGAACAGGTTTATTTACTGTTTGGACCGCTTTTAGTTGTTGAGTATTTAAATCTTGTAACTTCATCTATTCTTTCTTTTGTTAATTTTATAAATCCTTTTTGCCTCTTCATGATCTTTTTCATTCGTTGTAAATGCATGCGAACCATCTCCTTGTGCAACAAAAAATAAGAAATTGGTAACTTCAGGATATAATGCTGCTTTAATTGATGCAATGCCTGGATTGTTTATTGGCCCAGGAGGCAAACCATAATTCTGATACGTATTGTAATCAGACTCAATTCTTAAATCTCTATTAGATAATGTTTTTGGAGGACCTGGTATTATATATTGTATCGTTGGATCAGCTTGTAGTTTCATATTAATTTTTAATCTATTATGATATACTGAAGAAATTGTACTTCGCTCACTATCAAGCATCGCTTCTCCTTCAATAATCGACGCCAAAGTTACAACTTCATGTACCGAAAATCCTAATTGATTCGCTCTATCTTGTAAATTTTTATCAAATTTTCTCCAAAATTCTGACAACAAAATATCTATAATTTCTTCTGGAGATGAATCATGGTATAAATAATATGTATCTGGATAAAGATAACCTTCAAGCGATGAAGCATCCACTTTATATTTTTCTAAAATATCAGTGGAATTAAAATATTTATTAAAATCATAATCTGTATTTAATAATGTATTAATATCTTGGAAGAGATTTTTTGATTGTGAACCTTCGGGTATTATTAGTTTTAATTTTATTGGACCTTTATTAAAAATGAGGTCAATTAATATAGCGTCTGATATCTTTCCATCAACTAAAAATCTACCGGTTGGGATTTTTGATTCCAACCCTCTGGTGATAACTTTTAGCTTAAATATATTTTGATTTACTATAATTTCATTTTCCAATAATAAACTAGAAACTGAATTTAATGACATACCTTTTTCAATAGTTATGACAGATGAATTTACTTCACGATTATTTACTGAAAGTATACTTGTAACAAAAATAATAAGTATTGTTATTGCTATAGATATGGTAGTATTTATTTCTTTCATCTGAGGGCTAGAAATTACCTTATTTCTTATTTCAAATCAATGGATGTAATAATATTTTTGCAAACAACAATTATCGCAACTAACTTTCCAATTATGGAAAACAAAAATAAAAAAACTTTACAGTTTTCATGGCCATACAAAAGAAAAAATTATGTTTTGTTTGGTGTTGGAGTTTTCGTTATAATTGTGGGTTATTTGATAATGTATTCAGGAGAAGTAGATAGTTTTCAAAGCTTAGTTATTTCTCCACTACTTTTATTAGCTGGCTATTTGGTTATAATTCCAATGGCTTTGTTAAGCAAAAAATAATTTGGGGTAGTAGTTCAGTTGGTTAGAACGCCGGCCTGTCAAGCCGGAGGTCGCGGGTTCGAGTCCCGTCTATCCCGCAACTTTCAATGAAAAAAATTTTCCAAGTAGGTGCTGGTCTTGTAGGAAAAACAATGGCACTTGATTTATCCAAAAATTATGAACTTCATCTTGGTGATACCAATCTAGATCTGTTAAATGAAATCAAAAATGAAGACCAATCTATACATATACAAAATATAGATATTCAAGATAAAGAAAATTTTCGCACATGGATAGCTGATGCTGATATCGTGCTTTTGGCTGTACCAGGATTTTTAGGATTTGAAGCTTTACGTTTAATTATAGAGTGTAGAAAAAATGTTGTTGATATATCTTTTTCTCCACAGAATGTCCTTTCGCTTAACGATTTGGCAATAGAAAATGATGTTTGTGCCGTTGTAGATGCAGGCGTAGCTCCAGGTATACCAAATTTTTTACTTGGATATTGGAATGAAAAAATTAAAGTGAATTCCTTTGATTATATGGTAGGAGGCTTACCAAAAAATCCACTACCTCCATATAATTACAAAGCTCCATTTTCACCCATAGATGTCATTGAAGAATATACTCGACCTGCAAGAATGATGATTAATTCTAAAGTGGAAATAAAACCTGCACTATCAGAGATCGAAGAGTTAGAAATTGATGATGTTGGAATATTAGAAGCATTTAATACTGATGGTCTTCGTTCATTATTAACTACAATGTCCCACATACCAAATATGAAAGAAAAAACCTTAAGATACCCTGGACACGCTCTATTGATACAATCGATGATTGATAAAAATTTATTTAATAAAAATAATTTTGACCAAACTGTTGAAAAATTAATTGCTGAATGGAAACTTGAAAACTATGAACCAGAATTCACAGTATTAAATATTAATATTTATGGAGATAAACAAAATGTCCATTATCACCTTTATGACGAAATGGATATGCTTTCAAAATCTTCTTCAATGGCTAGAACTACTGGCTATACAGCCACTGCAACTATAAATATGTTATTAAATAACCTTTGGACAAAAAAAGGTGTTTCCCCTCCTGAAATTGTCGGCGCAAATGAGCCTTGTATTAATTTTCTTTTTGATTACTTATCATCAAGAAATGTCAAAATATCACAAATTTGATATTTTTCTGATAAGTTCATTTTAGTATTGATACCAAATCTCTTTCTATTGTACATTGTCTAATGTTTAAAAAATCACTATCACTTTTTTTAATATTATTTCTAATTAACTGCGGAGGCGGTGGAGGCGGTGGAGAAGATTCGGGTCCAGGCCCAAGCAATGATCCTCCTGTAGCTAGTTTTTCAGCAAGTCCGCTAAGTGGAGCAGCTCCATTAGCTGTAAACTTTACTTCTACATCAACTAATGCGACCACTCATGACTGGGATTTTAACGGAGATGGTATTTTAGATGCATCAGGAGTTTTGGTTCAGTATACTTATGCAGAAGCAGGGACATATACGGTAACATTAACAGCAACTGGGCCAAATGGTACTGATGTTCTTACTAGAAATAATTATGTTACAGTTTCAGCATCACCTCCTGCTGCGTTATTTACAGGAGAACCAACTTCAGGTAAAAAAGATTTAAGGGTAAAATTTTCAAATTCATCATTAAGATACAATAGCTCTGTATGGGATTTTGGAGATGGCAATACAAGTACTGAAGATAACCCAGTTCACACCTATACAACAGCTGGAAACTTTGATGTGACATTATCAGTTGTTGGTGAAGGTGGTTCAGATACCAATGTACTATCAGGATACATAACTGTTGATGATATACAAACACCTGCAATAGTTTTAGATCCTAAGTATATTGAAACAACTTCAGGGTCATCTATACCTATTGACGTCAAAGTTCTTGGAGTATCAGGAATGGCTGCTGCACAAGTTGTAATATTTTACGACAATAGTTTAATGACCTATGACAGTGTAACAGCAGGAGATTTTTTGAAAGGCGATTCAGATCCATTATTAGTCGTCACTAGTAATCCTGGAGCAAATAGAGTTATCATTTATACATCATCTTTATCAAGTGATCTTCCATCAAATGATGGTGATGGAGTAATTGCAACCGTAAACTTTACTTTTAATGGTTCGGTTGATACATCAGTAGATATTAATCTAGATGCATCAGTTGGAGGTAGTGGTAGTTTGATGCTTGATGTTGATGGTGGAGAAATTACAATTAATGATGCTGTTGGAGCATATATTTTAATTAATGAGTAAAACAATGAAAAAAATTACACATATATTAGTAGCAATTTTAATTTTAACTATCTCTTTTGAGCCGTTAAGTAATATCTACTATGAAAATAAACGTATTAAAAATGAAAAGTATTTAGCAGAATATTTAAGTGATAAATCCTTTAAAAGAAGTTATGTAAAAAGCCTTCCAAAAAAACTTAGACCCGATTTAAAAAATTATCATGATTTTTTGATGACAAGAGATCCAAGCACAAACTCTGTTCCTTCCGAAAGAGTTTTAGATGCAATTAAGCTAAGAGATGCCAAACTAAATTCTCGCTCCTATTTAAACAGACAAACTGAAATCAATTGGACAGAAAGAGGTCCTAGTAAACAAGCTGGAAGAACTAGAGCCTTAATGCTCGATGGAAATTTTAGCTCTAATAATAAAGTATGGGCTGCTGGAGTAAGTGGTGGACTTTGGTCAATAACAAATATTGAAAATGCAAGTTCTGAATGGACAAAAGTTTCTGATTTTTGGGATACATTAAATATTACTAGTGTTGCAACAGACCCAACAGATGCTAACATCATTTATATTGGAACTGGAGAAAAAAGAGGAATGGGCCTCAAAGGATTTGGTGTTTGGAAAACTTCAGATGGAGGCTCCACATGGAATCAACTTTCTTCATCAACAGATTTTAAGTGGATTGATACTATAATTGTTAGAGATGAAGGTGGTGTTGGAGCTGTTTATGTTGGAGGAGGAAGATCTTTATCCGAAGGAGAATATACTGGAATAAATGGATTACAAAAATCAACGGACGGTGGTGCTACTTGGACTGAAGTTCTTGGAGAAATAGCAGCAGGTTCAAGTCATCATGTAACGGACTTAGAAATAGATTCAAATAACAGACTAATTGTTGGTACTAGAACAAATACTTTTGGAGATGGTGGTGGTCAAATCTTCTACAGTGATGATGGTGCTGTTTTTAGCACCTACACCATCGGCGCATTAGGTTCATTTGATAGAACATTTGTTGATGTATCTCCAAGTGATCCAAATGTACTTTATGCAATGTTTGAAAATGCAAGCACTGGTTATATTACCTGGCTTGGAAAATCTGAAGATGCAGGGCTTACTTGGACCCAAAAATCAATTGGACTTGATGAGAATGGAAATCCATTTGGTGATTACCAAGGCTCAATGGATTATTGGGGATTCTTAGGCGTTGATCCAAATAATACTAATACAATTTATGCTGCTGGAGCGCAATCAATACATAAATCTACAGACTCTGGAGAAACTTGGACTGAAATTTCAGAATGGCGAGGAACAGGGTTCTCTTTACCTTATGTACATGCTGATCATCATAATATCGTATTTATTGATAGTGATAAAATACTTATGTCAAATGACGGTGGTGTATTTTTAACAACTGATGGTGGAAATACATTTACCATGAAAAATGATAACATGGTGACTACACAATTTTATTCAACAGCTATCCATCCAACAGATTCTGATTATGTACTTGGTGGTACTCAAGATAATGGTACTTGGAGACTAAATACAGCTGGTAAACAAGCTGGTGTTGAGGTTTATGGAGGAGACGGTGGATTTGCTCACATTGATCAAGTTGATCCTGATTATCAATTTGGTGCTACTACTTATGGTAATATTTTTAGGAGCGTTAATGGAGGTCAATCATTTGGTTTGTATTCCAATGTAACCAATAGTGATGGAACCGATGCTGGATTTTTTATCAATCCAAGCGTGATTGATGGCGTGAATAAAGCAATGTATGTAACATTTGATACCGCAAGCATTTTAAGACAAAAAGATTATACTAAGTTATCTGCGCATGACTTTATTAATATTAATTTAGGCTCAGGTGCTACAGCCTACAAAGTTTCTCCTCATACTAGCGGAGTGCTTTTTGTAGGTACAGCTAGTGGAAGAGTATTCAAAATTACTGATGCTCATACTGATAATTATGCTGTCACTGAAATTAGTCCATCTCAAACCACTGGTTATATTTCATCTATCGATGTGGGTAAAGATGATAATCAAATTTTAATAACCTTATCGAACTATGGAATCAATTCAGTTTATGAAACTATTTCTGGTGGAGGTTCTAATGCTTGGGTTGATATTGAAGGCGATTTACCAGATATACCTGTAAGATGGGGTTTATATAATAGAAATAATTTTAATCAAGTAGCTATCGCCACAGAAGTTGGAGTATGGGTGTCTGATGACGTAACAAGCTCATCAGTAACATGGAATCCTTCTAATGATGGACTTGCAAACGTAAGAGTTGATATGTTAGCAATGAATTCTGATGGAGAAATGTCTGCAGGTACATTTGGTCGTGGTCAGTTTACCTCACCTGGGTTTACTTCAACAGCACCATTAAATGCAGCTTTCTCTCCAAGCAAAACTTCTGGTGTTTTTCCACTAGATGTTAATTTTGTAGATCGTTCAACTGGAAATGTTTCATCATGGTCTTGGGATTTTGGTGACGGATCTACTAGCAGTGATCAAAATCCTTCACACACTTATAATGATTCTGGACGTTACACTGTTTCATTAACTGTAAGCGATGGTACTAATAATAGTGTAACTACAAAAAATAATTTAATCTGGGCTACTGCAGTTCAAGATACACTTTGGGAAGAAGGATTTGAAACGAACCCTTATGGATGGGCAGATGGACGTAGAGATGTTCATGCATTTGGAAGTATTAATGCAAATAATGATGCTGAATCATTTAGTTGGTGGTATTATACTGCTGGTTATGGTGCTGCATTTAATAGTCATTGGATGGCAGGTCTTGGAATGGCAGGAAGTGGTGGGACTGCAGATGACTACCTTATTAGTCCATTATTATGGCTGAGACCTGGAACTGATAATCTTTTATCATTTTATGTCAATTCTAATGCTGGTGAAGAGTCATACGATGTATTGCTTTCTCCAACTGGTGGTACTGCTGTTGAAGACTTTACAGTCACCCTTGATTCAAGAACAGAAACGGTATCAGCTTGGGAACAGAGAACATATGATTTATCATCTTATGCTGGGACAAGTGTTAGAGTTGCTTTTCATGTCAAAACAGCTAATCAGGGATATATGTTCTTTGACTCAATGACATTGACTGCTGGACAACTTGATGCAACTGGTGCTCCGTTATCTCCACAGGGCTTAATTGTTGTAAATGAATTAGAATATGATGATGCAAACACACAATGGGTTCCAACTGCTGATGGAATTGATCTTCTTTGGAACAGAAGCTTGGAAAGTGACTTTGCTTCATATAATGTGTATGGTAGTCAAAATGAAGGGTTTACTGCAGATAGTAGTACATTATTAGGAGTAGGAACTTTAGGTAATATAGATTCAGAACATTTTGAACCATCCCCTTCAACTACACCATGGCCAGATACTACATTTGTCTTTAGGCAAACATTTAGTGTAGACTCTTATACTCATGAAGGATTAAATCAGGGAGATACATGGTACTACAGAGTTAGTGCCATAGATTCAGATGGTAATGAAACTATGAGTGATGAGGTAAGTTTCTTATTAGATAGCCTTGGACCAACTGCTGGAACTGTTACAATAAATGATCTTGTGGATACTAGTTATTTAAGAAGTAATAGTGAAGTGAGTATTACTGTTGATGGATGGTCTGATAATTCTGGTATTGAAGCATTTTTTATGGGAATTGGTTCAAGTGCTAATGACAATGATGCTGATATAGTACAATATACCAATGTTGGGCTAACAGACCTTCAACTAACAGGTTTAGATTTAAATGATTTCACTGAACATTTCTTAAAGGTAGCCGCGGTTGATGGTGCTGGAAATGTCTCAAGTTTCATCATTGAAGGATTTACTGTTTATACATCTTTGCTTGGGGACCTTGATAATGACTGGGATGTTGATGTAGAAGATTTAAATGCTTTTGTAAACGCATGGCCAAATTCTGGAGTTGAAACAACTGTGGATATTGGACCTGCAACAGGTGCTAGCCCATATTTAACGCCAACATTTGATAATACTAATGATATTAATGATTTAAGTGTATTCTCAAGAAATTGGTTATGGACAAAGGCGCAAGGAAGAACAGCTCAAGATATTGAAATCATGCCTACTGAGTTTGAAGCAGAAATACTTGGTAATCAAATAATTATTGAACTACCTGAAGGTATAACGGCAGGAAGATTTGAAATTGGTAACCAAAAAAATATTTATGACTTTAATACGGATCAAAAACAAGGATACATTGTTTTAGAAAATGAAGATGAGCAAAATCAATATTATGAAGTTGAATTTGGAAACCTATCTTCTAATGACAATAGGATTGTAATAAATATTAATGGAGCACCTATTTCAACTGATATAGAATTAAGCTATCAGCTATTCTCAAAAGATGGAATGATAGGAAATGGTATGATGCAACTTAGAAATCCTGATGAGTTTAACTTATATCAGAATTATCCAAATCCATTTAGCAATCAAACCACTATTATGTATGATATTCCTTCACTTATGGTAAACATGGTTGATGTTGAAATACACATTTATAATACACTTGGTAAGCTTGTAAGAACAATCGATGAAGGTGATAAAGGTGCAGGTCAACATACCACCATTTGGGATGGTAAAAATGATGATGGAGAAAATGTAAGTAGTGGAGTATACTTCTATCAATTAAGAGCGAATGTTGACGGACAAAGTGATTATAATAAAACCAAGAAAATGGTTATTGTAAGATAATTATTGTCTTATACTAATTTTGTTTGATATAAATCGTGTATTGTAAGTAGACCCAGGCATTTACCATTACTGTCTATTACCGGTAAACATGAAATCTTGGAACTTCTATCTTCCATAATTTTCATTGCATCTAAGATGGATACAGAAGAATGTATTGAAATTGGATTATCATTTATGAAAGGTTCGATTGAATTGGAAAGGTCCAAATTAGAAGCTATTGATTTTCGTAAATCTCCTTCAGTTACAATTCCTTTTAAAGAGCCATTTTCTAAAAGTAATGCAGCACCTAAGGGATTATCAGTCATCTTTTTTGCACAAGAGCTAATTGAGTCTTTATTGTTTATTTGAGCTACATCATTAACTGGATGCATAATATTTTCGACTTTTAAAGCTAATTGCTTACCTAATTCACCTCCGGGATGATTTCTCGCAAAATCCTCTTTATCAAAACCTCTTCGTACCATTAAAACGGATGCTAGAGCATCCCCTATCGCTAATGCTACTAATGAACTAGTTGTTGGAACAACGCCAAGTGGATCTATTTCTTTTTCCACTGTTGCATTCAAAATGATGTCAGCATTTTTAGCAATGAATGAATCTACATTTCCAACAATTGCTATGATTGGAGATTTAAATTCTTTAAGTATAGGAATCAATTTGACTATCTCTTCAGTATTACCACTTTTAGAAATTAAAATAGTAGGATCTCCAGGACTATAGATTCCTAAGTCTCCATGAATTGCCTCTGCAGCATGCATGTAGACACTTTGCGTACCAGTGCTACATAAAGTTGCAACTATCTTCTGCCCTATTAGACCAGATTTTCCCAAACCGCACACAACGAGTTTTCCTGGATGATTAATGATTAATTCTGAAGCCTGTTGAATATCATCGTCAATTCTTTTAGAGACTTCTAAAAGTTGAGAAGAAACACTCTCAAGAATTGATTGTGACAACCCATTTATTTTACTTTTTCCCATACAATCGATAATATAAATAGTTTTTATGGAATTGTGACTGATAAATTTGTAGTATTGCCGATGAATATTTTTATTACAGGAGCCAGTAGTGGTATTGGAGAATATGTTGCTTACGAATATAGCAAAAGAGGTGCAACTATTGCATTGTGTGCACGACGTAAGGAAAAATTAGAGAATATTGCTCAAAAGTGTGAGTCTCTCGGTGCAAAAATATACACCTATTCCGTAGATGTCACAGATCAACATTCAACTAAAGAGTCAATTGAAGATTTTTTAAGTAAAGTTCCTACAATTGATTTGGTTTTTGCAAATGCAGGTTTAGGACTGCTTGATTTTGTTGAAAAAGGAGATCCTTCAGTAATGAATGATATGATTAATACTAATGTAATTGGTGTAAATAATACTGTGGTACCGTTTATACCAAAAATGCTTGAACAATATAGTGGACATATTGCTGTAGTAGGTTCAGTAGCAAGTTTTGTTGCCTGGCCTGGTTCAGGAGCATATGCTGGCTCAAAATGGGCTGTAAGAGCATTAACAGGTTCTTTAAGAAATTCTCTACCAAAACAAATAGCTGTTACTTTAATTTGTCCAGGATTTGTAAAAAGTGAAATGACAGATCCTGTTGAATTTAAACCGTTCTTAATTGGTACAGAAAAAGCAGCAAAAAAAATAGTTCGTGCATTAGATAAAAGAAGAAAGGTATTTATTTTTCCTTGGCAATGGAATATAGTTGTTCTTTTCAGAAAACTAATCTACATATTCATGGGAAGAGCATTTCAAAAAAAACATGATAAGTTTCGATTAAAGAATCAATCTAACTTATCAGCTTAAAGGCTACATAAAATAATACCAATGCTGGTAAGAATAGCGTAAAACCTATTGCCTCTCCAAAAATCAAATAAGAATTTAAAATTGCAATTGGTATAACAACGTTATTCATCAGTGCTAATTTTTCATTAGAAACTTTTGTCGCTCCTATGTTCCATGCTAGAAAACCAAAACCTGTGGAAACCAAACCAAGAAATAATAAAGCTAATAAGTTTGATGTGGTCAACAATTGTGTATTATCTGAATTTGAAATAAAAAATATGGAAGTAATTAGCGCTGCACCCAAAAACATTTGTGAAAAATTATGAATGATATCCGTTGAACTATTATTTGAATGCCATTTTTTAAACATCACTTGACCAAAAGCAAAACATATATTAGCAACTTGAATTAAAAGAAAACCAGTCCAATAATCTATAGGATTAACAATATTATATCGCATCATAAATGACCCAATTAAAACTAATATGACTGCAATAAAGCCTTTTGAAGAAAAAGATCCATTGATTAGAAACTGTGAAAATAAACCCACAAAAATAGGAGTTGTTATTGTAAAAGTTGCAATGAGGTATGCAGGTAAATATTCGTAGGACTGAATGTAGAAAACGTACATAAGTCCAAATTGGATTGCACCTATTAATATTAACCTTAGATCGAAACTAAATTTTTTAAAATTGTAGATTGTTAGAGTTGAAAAAAAAACTAGTGCAATTAGGTTTCTCGCGAAGCTAATATATGCTGAATCAATACCAGGTAGACCGTATTTTATAATACCAAAAGAAAATGACCAAAGAATTGATACTATGACGAGATATATCACTCAGACCCTTAAATCATCGATGAGTTTTGCAAGCTTATAGTCTTTTTCTGTGATTTCTCCAGCATCATGTGTTGTTAATGATACCGTAACTTTGCAATATCCAATAATAATATCAGGATGATGATTTTCTTGTTCAGCTAAATTTGCAATTTCATTTACAAAATCTATGCCATCTAAATAAGAATTAAATTCAAAAGTTTTAGAAATTGTTTTATCTATTTCGTTCCACTCCATACTAGAATGGCCAAATCATAGGAATCATAATAACTGAAATAATCCAAAGAATTATTCCTAAAGGTAATCCAACTTTAATGTAATCAGAATATCTATATCCTCCAGGACCAAAAACCATCAAATTTGTTTGATATCCTACAGGAGTAATAAATGAAGCTGACGCTGCATAGCAAACAGCAAATATAAAAGGCTTTGGATCAAATCCGAAACTTGCTGCTAGAGATAATGTAATTGGGGTCATAATAATTGCAGTAGCTGCATTTGACGCAATCTCAGTAAGAACCATAGTAATAAAATATATTAATGCTAATAATAAATATGGAAGTATATCTGCAGGAAATAAGTTAACAATACTTGAGATTGAATCACTTATTATAATATCTAATCCTGTTCGCTGAATTGCTGCCCCCATAGGAAGAAATGCAGCAATCACTATAATAACTTGCCAATGAATTGAACTATATGCCTCATTTGGAGTTATTACTTTTGAAAGCAATAATGCAATTACACCAAGAATAACACCAACAACAATAGGCACAATATCAAAAATAGCCAATGTTACTGCTAACAATATAGATGCTAAACTAAGCCACCAAAAAGGATGTCCATCAAGCGATCCATCCACTTTACCCAATACAATGAATCCTTCCTTATTTGCTAGCTGATTAATTCTATCCTTTGGGCCATAAACTAATAACGTATCAAAAGGCTTTAAAATAAAATGAGCCAGTTTTCTACGAATGATTTCCCCTTCTCTTCGTATTGCTAATACAAAACTTCCGAAAGATCTTCTAAAATTAGCTTCTTGTAAAGAAAGACCTATCAATTCCGAGTTGTCAGTAACAAGACATTCAGCTAATATATTATCCTCCTGCTCTAGTTCATCTTGTGTAAGTTTTTCATCAGCTAACAAAACCAAATTCTCAATTTCTTTTAGTCTTTGAAAATTATCAAACGAACCTTTTACAAAAAGTATATCATCTTCGAGAATAACCAAATTACGGAGATTAGAATTGATGATTTCTCCACTCCTTAATACGTCTAGTACTATTACATCATAGTTTTCATTTATTTTTCTATCAAGTAATGTTTTACCCGTAAGAGGCGAATTTTTAGAAACTTTAAATTCCGTTAAATAACCATCTAGTCTATAGTCTTCAATGCTTGATGATTTTGCTACTCTTATTGGCAAAAGCTTGTATCCAATAGTAAAAATATATAACAAACCAACTACAAATTTTATAATTCCAAACTTAGCAAACTCAAGCATACCTAGTGACACTTGCCCGTTGGAAGAATCAACTAAAATCGAATTAACTATTAAATTTGTAGATGTACCTACGAGCGTTAGAGTACCTCCTAAGATAGCTGCATAACTCAATGGAATAAGTACTTTAGATGGACTTATATTATATTTATCAGCAAGCCTTATAGTTACAGGCATAAAAATCGCTACGATAGCAGTATTATTAACTACTGCAGAAGCTACTCCAATGGCAAATAGATAAGCAATCATACCTAAAACTCGAGATTTATCTATCAAAGAATTGATGTTTATTATTAAATATTCTAGTACATGAGATTTTTGTAAAGCATAACTCAAAATAAATAAGCAAGCTATTGTAATGACTGCAGGATTAGAAAATCCTGCAAGACTTTCAGTAGGACTTACTAATCCCAGAATTAGTAACAATCCTAAAACTAATAATGCAGTTACATCTATTGGAAATAATTCTGTAACAAATAATACTAAAGCTACCAAAATTATTGCACCTAGGAATAAAATTTCCATAAGTACCGTGGAAAGGACTCGAACCTTCACATCTTACGATACTGGTTCCTAAGACCAGCGCGTCTACCAATTCCGCCACCACGGCATATTTATCGAAATATAAAGATAAAAAGTAAAAAAGTTTACTTAATGATTGATAGCTAAATCAAGCTCAGAAATTAAATCTTCCACATCCTCAATACCAACGGAAAGCCTTAATAGATTTTTTGTAATTCCCAACTTTTCTTTTTCTTTCTTTGGAACAGATGCATGAGTCATGGAGTAAGGACATGAAATTAAAGTCTTTACTCCACCTAAGCTCTCAGCTAAAGTAATAAAGTTTAATTTCTTTGCAAATTTATTAACACTTACAGAGTTATCAAGTTCGAAAGAAATGATTCCACCAAACACTGATTTTCCTTCAGGGTTCTTCTGTTGTTTTTTCGCTATTGCATGTTGCGGATGATCTTTAAGTCCTGGATAAATCACTCTCGTAACTTTGTTATGATTTTTAAGCCAATTTGCAATGATCATCGCATTCCTAAAATGTCTTTCTACCCTCAGTGATAAAGTTTTAACAGAACGAAGGAGTAGCCAGGCATCAAAAGGGCTTGGCAAAGCTCCTGCAGTATTTTGAATTAGAGTAATTTTTTCTGCAGTACTCTTATCATTAACCATTAGTGCCCCACTTAAAATATCAGAATGACCTCCAATATATTTAGTAGTACTGTGCATGACAATATCAGCGCCAAGATTAAGTGGCTTTTGTCCACAAGGACTCATAAAAGTATTATCAACACTTACTAAAATATTTTTAGGCTTACATAGCTTACTTACTGAAGAAATATCTGCAATCTCAAGTAATGGGTTACTCGGTGTTTCTAAGTGAATTAATTTTGTATTATCCCTTATTGAATTTTTAATAATCTTTAAGTTTGTAGTATCAATAAAGTCAAAATCAACTCCGTTATCATTTAATACTTTTGTAACAAGCCTAAAGACACCGCCATATACATTTTGTGAAATTAAAACATGATCTCCTGGCTTAAACATTAAAAATATTGCCGACATAGCTGCCATGCCAGATGCAAAAGCAAAAGAAAACTTTGCATCTTCTAACATTGCAAAATTTTCTTCTAAGGCATCAATTGTTGGACCTCCAGCTCTCGAATAAACAAATTTCTCAGAACTACTAAAACTTGGCTGTCTAAAAGTTGAGGTTAAATGAAGAGGAGTAACAGCAGCGCCTGTTTCATCAATTCTGTTACCAGTATGAATAGATTTTGTTAAGAACTTTGTATTTTTTTTATTCTTAGCCACGCGTATATCCTTTCATTAAATACTGATCAATTTTTTTAAATTTTACTTTAACTCTTTCACCTGATGGAGCAATAAGCTCAACTTTATCATTTCTTCCAAGCTTTAATTCAGATTCATTTGACCTATCTTCCTGTGGAGGAATATTTTTAGGGATTTCATTTGAATCACTTTTTGCTGCTTCATCATGTTGAAGTTGAATATTTTTTTGAAATGGATTTTGTTGAGTTTGAACTTGATCGCTCAACTGTGCATGAAAAACTCTTTGAATAACAGTACTTCTTAAGCTAATCATTAATTCTTGAAAAAAGTTATATGATTCAGATTTATATTCAATTAATGGATTTTTCTGACCATAAGCTCTTAATCCTATCCCTTCTCTTAATTGATCCATTCCCAATAAATGATTTCTCCATTTTTCATCAATAGTTTTAAGTACAATAAATTTTTCTACTTTTCTTAATAACTCTGAAGGAATAACATCTTCTTTAAGTTTATAATATTTTAATGCTTCCTCATTTATGTAATCAATTAGCTCATCTAAAGATTGTAAAGATTCAATTTCATTAACATCAATATTGACAAGTAAATTACTATTTAGCTGTTGATTAATACTTTGCCAATCCCAATCTTTTACTTGTTTAAAATCTAAATCTCCAACAGTATCAAAAATAAAATCTTCAATAAACTCATTTATAGTATCTTTAATCGATTCAGAAAGAAGTGCCTTGTTTCGTAAATCATATATTATTTCTCTTTGCTGATTTAAAACATCATCATACTCTAACAGATGTTTTCTCATTGCAAAATTTCTTTCTTCAACTTTCTTTTGAGCATTACTAACACCTCTATTCAACATCCCGGCGCTTAGCTCTTGATCTTCATCCATTGAGAGTCGATCCATGTATGTTGCAAGTCTATCCATATTAAATAGTCTCATCAGATCATCTTCTAAAGAAATATAAAATCTTGAAGATCCATTATCACCTTGTCTTCCAGATCTACCCATTAATTGTAAATCTATCCTTCTTGACTCATGTCTTGCTGTACCGATTATATGTAACCCTCCTAACTCTTCAACGCCAGGTCCTAACTTAATATCTGTTCCTCTACCAGCCATATTAGTAGCAATAGTAATTGATTTTTTTAAACCAGCTTGAGCTACAATTTGCGCTTCGCTTTGATGTTGCTTTGCATTTAATACATTGTGAGGAATTCCTTTTTGTTTTAACATTTTTGAAAGTAGCTCAGATACTTCAACAGAAACTGTTCCAATTAAAACTGGTTGGCCTTTTGAGTAATATTCGCTCACTTCTTTTATTACAGCCTTGTATTTTGCTTGCATGGATTTATAAATGACATCATTAAAATCATTTCTCTTAACAGGTCTATGAGTTGGGATTACAGTGACTCCAAGATTATAAATTTTTTCAAATTCAGCAGCTTCCGTATCAGCGGTACCTGTCATTCCTGATAATTTATCATACATTCTAAAATAATTTTGAATTGTTATTGATGCTAAAGTTTGTGTTTCTTTTTCGATTTTAACGTTTTCTTTTGCTTCCAATGCTTGATGAAGACCTCCGCTAAATCTTCTTCCTGGAAGAACTCTTCCTGTAAATTCATCGACGATTAATACTTGACCATTTTGAACAACATATTCAACATCCTTATCAAAAATAGTATATGCTTTTAACAATTGACTAAGATAATGAATCTTACTGCTTCTTTCAGAATGCAACTTATAAACCTTTTCTTTTTGTAATTGTTTTTGTTCATCTGAAAGATTTTTCTCATCAATATCTGAAAGTAATTCGCCTAAATCTGGAATAGTAAATGCATCCTTATTATCAGGAGATAATGCTTCTCTACCCTTGTCTGATAAATCAACACTATTTGATTGTTCGTCAATCGAGAATAATAAATCTTCATCCAACAAATAAGTTTTTTTCTCTGCAATATATTCTGATTCCACAGCATTCATCATCTTAATTGTTCCCTGCTCTTGAAATAAATCTTGTAGTTTTTGAAATTTTGGTAAACCTCTTTTAGCCTTTAGAAGAAGCAATCCAGCTTGTTGTTTTTCATCATCAGATAGCGTTTCATTTTTTAGTAATGTTTGGGCTTCAGAAACAAGTGCACTAATTAATTGAGTTTGTTTTACAACAAGAGATTGTACAGGTCGCTTTAAATCTAAATAAGATTGATTAATTTTTGTTTCAACAGGACCAGAAATAATTAAAGGTGTTCTGGCCTCATCTATTAATACACTATCAACTTCATCAACAATTGCATAATTGTGCTTTCTTTGTACTAAAAATTCACTATCAATAGTCATATTATCTCTTAAATAATCAAACCCAAATTCATTATTTGTTCCATAAGTTATATCACAATTATATGATGATTTTCTTTGTTCAGGATTCATACTATTTAAAATAAATCCAACAGATAATCCAAGAGTTTCAAAAACTTTTCCCATCCATTCTGCATCTCTTTGAGCAAGATAGTCATTTACAGTAATCACATGAACACCTCTTCCTGAAAGAGCATTGAGGTAAATTGGAAAAGTAGCAACCAGTGTCTTACCCTCTCCAGTCTTCATTTCTGAAATCTTTCCTTGATGTAAAACTATCCCACCAATGATCTGTTCATCATAAGGAATCATTTCCCACTTAATTTTTTGACCAACTACTTCCCATTCTTTTCCATACAAAAGTCTACAGGCGTGTTTTACAAGAGCGAAAGATTCGATTAAATGTTGTTCTAAAACATTTTCTGCAATTTGAGATCTTATTTTTTTTAGCTCTTTCGAGTCATCTATATTAATGAGCTTTTTACTTTCTTGTTCAGCTATGGATTCTTTGATTACGATTTGTAATTCCTTTGTCCGATCTTGTAAATAGGATAAATCTTTTCCTTCAAGAGTGGCATAAAATTCATTTACTTGCTTTACAATAGGTAAAATTTTCTTTATTTCCCTATCTGATTTTGTTCCAAATATTTTTGTTAAAATACCCAACTATAACTCCTTGAAAATTGAGTCAAGGACACCATTAACAAACGAAGTACTATCTTCTGAGCTAAATTTTTTAGCATTTTCTATAGCAGAACTAATAGTAACCTTGTGAGAAATATCATATGACTTTAGATGTATCATTTCGCATAAAGACATTTGCATAATTAGTCTATCGATAACATTTAATCTATCTACTGTCCAATTATCAAGATTGCTTTCAATATGCTTATCTAAATCATCCGAAAATTTGATTGTTAAATTAAAGAGTTCTTCTACAAATTTTTTAGTCATTTTGTCAAATTCATATCTTATCAAAATATCATGTAAGACTTTTTTTGCTTCCTCATTTGATACATGCTTTGCATAAAGTGCTTGTAATACGGCCTCTCTTGCTAACTTTCTTTGCTGTTTGTCACTTTTTGCCATGATGTAGTTACTGATGATTCCATTTAATATAGTCTTGAATTCTTCTCTCAGCTAAAAGATTTGCTGCCTCAAGTGTCGAAATATTATTATTTGCTGCATAATCAAAAATTCTTGTAAGTATGTAGTAAATACCTTCAACTTGATATTTTGCTTTTTCTTTATTGTAACCCTGAAGTTCATTTGCAACATTCATTAAGCCGCCAGCATTAATTACATAATCAGGAACATACATAATTTCTTTTTCTTGTAATAATTTTGAATCTCTATCTTCTTTTTCTAACTGATTATTGGCAGCGCCAGCAATAACACTACACTTTAAACTTTCAATCGTAGTGGGATTAATTACAGCTCCCATTGCACATGGAGAAAAAACATCTAAATCCATTGACATTAGCTCATCAGCACCTACTGGATTAACACCAAATTCATTTTTAACTCTTTCAAGAGACTCATCATTAATATCATGGCCATATATTTCTGCACCTTCATTATTTAAATGAGAACATAAATAATATCCTACCTTACCAAAACCTTGAATACCTATTTTAAGTCCATTTAATGATTTAATATTTAATCTTTTTTTCAATGCGGCCTTCATTCCAACAAAAACTCCTAAAGCAGTAAGAATAGATGGATCACCGCTTCCACCCATTGCTCTTTGAATTCCTGTAACATGATCTGTTTCCATTCTTATAAATTCCATATCATGAACAGTCATTCCAACATCTTCAGCAGTAATATATTTTCCTCCAAGGCTTTGTACAAATTTTCCAAATGATCGCAAAAGTACTTCAGATTTATCTGAATTTGGATCTCCTATAATTACAGCTTTACCGCCGCCTAAATTTAAATTGGAAATAGAAGCTTTATATGTCATACCTCTAGATAACCTCAGAACATCTACAAGCGCATCTTCTTCGCTCTTATATGGATACATTCTACATCCTCCTAGAGCAGGTCCTAAAACAGTATTATGCACTGCAATGATTGCTTTTAATCCAGAAGATGTGTCATTACAATAGACAACTTGTTCATGATTTTTATCAGATATTTTTTCAAAAATTTTTGTCATAATAACTTCCTATTTATTTTTGGATTTTGAATAAGCATCAATAATATGTTTTACAAGATGATGTCTTGCAATATCATGCTCACTTAGTTTTACAATCCCAATATCATTAATATTTTTTAATATTTTTAACACATCAATCAATCCAGAATTAGACTTTGTTGGTAAATCAATCTGTGATTCGTCTCCAGTTATTATCGCTCTTGATTCAATTCCTAATCTTGTTAGAAACATTTTCATTTGGATTGATGAAGCATTTTGAGCCTCATCAAGAATCATAGCTGAACGATTGATAGTTCTTCCCCTCATATATGCCAATGGTATTATCTCAATAATACCTCTATCTAAAAAATTTTGAATTTTATTTTTTGGTAATAATTCATGAAGTGCATCATATAAAGGTGCAAGATATGGATCGATTTTATCTTTAAGGTCCCCTGGAAGAAATCCTAAATTTTCTCCAGCTTCAACAGCAGGTCTACAGAAAATAATTTTTTCAATTTCATGTTTTTCAAGTAATGATAATGCATATGCCACAGCAAGGAATGTTTTTCCTGTTCCTGCTGGACCTACAGAAATAATAATATCGTTTTTCAAAAAAGATTGAACTAATTCTTTCTGACCATCAGTTCTAGGAAAAACTGGACCCTTTTTACCATAAAATAATACGTTATCGATGGTGCCATTGGATTTCGATGATTGTTCGGAAGCATTTAAAGCAACTAATTGTGATATATCTTTTTGAGATAAGCTATTACCCTTTTTAATTGAGTCGATCATTTGATTTAAAACTGAATCAAAATGATTTATATCTTTTTTTAGACCTTGGCAAAAAATATTGTTTCCCCTAATATTTAATTGAAGAGGAAGTTGTTTTTCTAAAAAAATAATATTTTTATCACCAACTCCATAAAGACTTGTTAAATCTACGCCTTTTATTTCAAACGTTTTTTTCATCATCTACAATCTTTATTCCAAGTTCATTTAATTGTTCTTCTGAAACAAGGTTTGGAGCTTCTTCCATCAAAGCAGATGCTGATGTTGTCTTTGGAAATGCAATAACGTCTCTAATATTTGTCACTCCTGCTAACAACATAACTAATCTATCTAACCCAAATGCAATACCACCATGTGGAGGAGTACCATATTTAAGTGCATCTATAAAAAATCCAAATTTTTCCGAAATTTCCTCATCAGATAGATTCATTATTTTAAATATATCTTTTTGTAATTTATGGTCGTGGATTCTTATTGAACCTCCAGCTACTTCATATCCATTGATTACTATATCATAGCCTTTAGAAATAATATCTCCAGGATTTGATATGACATTTTCTATATCAGAGTCTTTTGGAGCAGTAAAAGGATGATTTACAGAATCAAATCTTTCAGTCTCATCATTCCAATCAAATAAAGGAAAATCTATAATCCAAACAGGGGCAAACAGGCTATTATCCTTAAGATTTAATATATCGCCAAGCCTACTTCTTACTTTTCCAAGAATTTTGAGAGAATTATTTAGATTGTCACCAATCATAAAACATATTGAGTTATCCTTAATTTCAAAATTGCTAATGATTTCATTACGAAGTTCAGAATCAAAAAATTTAGAAATTCCACCCTCAAAATCACCATTATTCACTTTATACCACGCTAGTCCTTTAGCTCCAATTGATTGAGCATAAGCATCCATTTCATCTATAACTTTTCTTGAAAATTTATCAGCTTCTTGAATGTGAATCATTCTTACAGCCTCGCAAGAAGAAAATGCTTTAAAATCAGATTTGTCTGAAAAAGGTTTGAAATCATTGATAAGCATTTCAAATCTTAAATCAGGCTTATCAGTACCATATTTTTCAATAGCTTCTTTATATGGAAGAACTGGAAAATCATTTAAATCTACATTGATTATATCTTTAAATACTTTGGCAATTAAATTTTGAACTAAATTTCTAACTTCATCTTCATCAACAAAACTCATTTCTAAATCAATTTGAGTAAACTCAGGTTGACGATCAGATCTTAAATCTTCATCCCTAAAACATTTAACGATTTGAAAATATCGGTCTAAGCCTGAGATCATAAATAGTTGTTTATACATTTGTGGAGATTGTGGTAACGCATAGAATTGACCGTTGTGAACTCTGCTTGGCACTAAATAATCTCTAGCACCTTCTGGAGTGGACTTCATCAATACTGGTGTTTCAATCTCTAGAAAATTATTTTCTGATAAGAAATTTCTTACTACCTGAGCTGTTTTATGTCTTATAATTAAATTATTTTGAAGAGAAGAATTTCTAAGCTCTAAATATCTATATTTTAATCTATGCTCTTCAGATGATGCTTCCCTATCTTGTATGGATAGAGGCATAGGTTCAGCAGTACTTAATAAATCAATTTTTTCAACTAAAACTTCAATTTCACCTGTTGATAAATCAGGATTGATTAAATCTTTTTCTCTTGCAGAAACTTTACCGGATACATGAATAACATCTTCATTTGACAAGGTTTTACCAATTTCAATTAATTCATCAGAACTTAGAATAACCTGCGTTTTACCAAAACGATCACGAATATCTATAAATATAATCTGACCATGGGTTCTTATAGAGTTTACCCATCCTGAAAGCTGAACGGTCTTGTCAATATGATTATTATTCAGTTCACCACAATTATGTGTTCTAATAGTCATTTATAATAATCTAATAATTATTTGTCTAATTCTTCTGCATTTTCAACAAGAAGGAGAACTTTGTCCTCAATATCATCAGAAGAATCAGAATTTATGTCGGCAATACCATAAGAGCATGAAAACTTTACTTCGCTCTTATCAGTTTTAACTGATATAGTACCATCAATTAAATTTATGATTGAATTGGTATGGTTTTTCATTATTCCAAAGTATCCATCTACTCCAGGACATTTCACATAAGAGACATTATCAAAACTAAATGTCTTTATTGGAGTAACAATATCTAATTTGAAAAGCTTGCTCACTTTTTGCCTTTCTCAATTGCTTCGTCAATGGAACCTACATATGAAAAAGCATTTTCAGGCAAATCATCAACTTCACCATTTAATATTGCTTCAAAACCAGCAATTGAGTCTTCAAGTTTAACATATCTACCTTCAATTCCAGTAAACTGTTCAGCTACGAAGAATGGTTGAGACATAAATTTCTGCATTTTTCTTGCTCTTGAAACTACCAACTTATCTTCATCTGATAATTCATCCATACCTAAAATTGCAATGATATCCTGCAAATCTTTGTATTGCTGAAGAGTTGCCTGAACTGATCTAGCTACATTGTAGTGTCTATCTCCGATAACTCTTGGATCTAAGATTCTTGATGTTGATGTCAATGGATCAATAGCTGGATAGATACCAAGCTCAGCAATTTTTCTTTCTAAAACAGAAGTCGCATCTAAATGTGCAAATGCAGTTGCAGGTGCTGGATCTGTTAAATCATCTGCCGGAACATAAATAGCTTGAACAGATGTAATGGAACCTTTCTTTGTTGAAGTAATTCTTTCTTGCAAGTCACCCATTTCCGTGGATAATGTTGGTTGGTAACCTACAGCTGATGGCATTCTTCCAAGAAGAGCTGAAACTTCTGATCCAGCTTGAGTAAATCTAAAAATATTGTCAACAAACAATAATACATCTCTTCCTTCATCATCTCTAAAATACTCTGCCATAGTTAAAGCGCTTAAACCAACACGCAGTCTAGCACCTGGAGGTTCATTCATTTGACCAAACACTAAAGCAGTTTTATCAATTACTCCAGATTCAGTCATCTCTGCATACAAATCATTACCTTCTCTAGTTCTTTCACCTACACCAGCAAATACAGAAAATCCGCCGTGCTCAGTTGCAATATTTCTGATTAATTCTTGAATAAGTACTGTCTTACCTACACCAGCACCTCCAAATAGTCCTGTTTTTCCACCTCTGGTATAAGGCTCCATTAAATCAACCACCTTAATCCCAGTTTCAAACATTTCAGAAGAAGTTGCTAAACTTTCTTGAGCGGGTGCTGATCTGTGGATTGGTGAAGTAGCTTTATTTCCAACATTTCCTTTTTGATCAATTGGATTTCCCAAAACATCAAACATTCTTCCCAAAGTCTCTTGTCCAACTGGAACAGAAATTGGTTTTCCAGAATCGCTAACTTTTGCACCTCTTACAAGACCATCTGTAGAATCCATAGCAATTGTTCTTACTACACCTTGACCTAAATGTTGGGCTGTTTCTAAAACTAATTCTGAACCATCATCTCTTTTAATGCTTAACGCATTCATGATTTTAGGTAGATGACCTTCATCAAATTTTACATCAACTACCGCACCAGTTATTTGTAATATTTTACCTTCATTATTCATTTTATGTCCCCTTAATCGACTAATGCTTCTGCCCCACCAACAATTTCCAACATCTCAGTTGTAATTGCAGCCTGACGAGCTTTGTTAAATTCTAATTTTAATTCTTTAATTATTTCTTTTGCATTCTCTGTTGCATTATCCATGGCAATCATTCTTGCTGCTTCTTCACTGCTATAAGATTCAAGAAGTTGTTGCCACATTTGTACATTTATATGCTTAGGAATTAATGTAGAAACAATTTCTTTTTGCCCAGGTTCATAATCATAATTGTAATTGGTTGCATTATAATCTGCTGTAAAATCTACAGGCAAGACTTTTTCTATAATTAGATCTTGAGATGCAAGAGTTTTAAATCTATTGTAAATAACATGAACTTCATCAATTTCATTATTTTCGAATGAATTAATAAAAGATGCTGAAATATTAGAAGCTGTATCATAATTCATGTCTTTCCAAAAATCAAAGTACGTTTCCTTAACATTAAAATCTCTTTTTGAAAAATATTCTGATGCCTTCTTACCTAGACAAAATAGTTGCACAGTGTCCTTACCTATTTTTTCAATTTCTTTTTCTGCTAATCTAATAACACTTGAATTGAATGATCCAGCAAACCCACGATCACTTGTTATGACAATGATACCAGTATTTTTTACTTTTCTTTTTTCAACTAATGAGATATCGGATACGCTGATTTGTGGTAAAATTCTACAAATTAAATCTTGTGTACTCTTGGAATAAGGTCTAGAAATTTCCATTTTTTCTTGAGCTTTCTTTACTTTAGCAGCTGCTACCATTTTCATAGCTTTGGTAACTTGCTGAATGCTAGTTACTGATTTAATTCTCTCTGAAAGATTTTTTAAATTAGCCATATTAGAAGCTCTTCTTAAATTCCTCTATTGCCTTATTCATCTTTTCACCAAGATCGTCTGAAATATCTCCTGAGCTATGTATTTCTTTTAAGCATTCAGAATGTTTTGACTCAAAATGCTCAAGAAGACCTACTTCAAATTCCTTAACGGACTCTAATTCAATATCATCTAAATAACCCTGACTTGCAGCATAAATGATTGCAACCTGCTTTTCAGTTGTCATTGGTACATATTGATTCTGTTTTAGAATTTCAACCATTCTTCTTCCTCTTGTAATTTGAGCTGCAGTTGATTCATCCAAATCTGAAGCAAATTTTGCAAAAGCTTCCAATTCTCTAAATTGAGCTAAATCTAACCTTAATTTACCTGCAATTTTTTTCATTGCTTTAATCTGTGCACTACCACCAACTCTCGATACAGACAATCCAACATCTACAGCTGGTCTAACTCCTCCGTTAAACAAGTTTGTATCTAAATAAATCTGTCCATCTGTAATGGATATTACGTTTGTTGGAATATATGCAGATACATCACCTTCTTGAGTTTCAATAACTGGAAGTGCGGTAAGCGAACCAGAACCCAAATCTTCTGAAAGCTTTGAAGCCCTCTCTAATAATCTACTGTGTAAGTAGAATACATCACCAGGAAATGCTTCTCTTCCGGGTGGTCTTCTCAAAACGAGAGACATTTGTCTATATGCAGTAGCTTGTTTTGATAAATCATCATAAACAATTAAACCATGCATACCATTATCTCTATAATATTCTCCCATAGCACAACCTGAATATGGAG
>Ga0310343_10000142_pt1 | contig 30862 bp, 23 predicted proteins | sample HC15DNA2025_MG_FD_203519 | JGI IMG/M metagenome (GOLD analysis project Ga0310343, IMG submission 203519) | Marine microbial communities from station ALOHA, North Pacific Subtropical Gyre - HC15-DNA-20-25_MG | ecosystem: Environmental > Aquatic > Marine > Oceanic | place: Pacific Ocean: North...
ATATTTATACAGGATTTGAACCGGCTTGGATATTAATAAAAAATGTTACAACTAATGGAAAATACTGGTATGTATATGATAATAAAAGATCTACAACAAAATCTTTAGGAAAAGAATTATATCCTAACACTAGTGATGTAGAATATGATTATGATAGTACCGGTAGATTAGTTGCAGATGCAAATGGTTTTCATGTGGTTAGCACTGAATCTGGTATTAATACATCAGGAGCTACAATGATATTTATGGCTATAGCCGCAAATCCAGATACTACAGAACCTACTAAAGCTAATAGTTTTAAAACTGTATTATATACAGGTGATGGTAATTCATCAAAATCTGTTACAGGAGTTGGGTTTAAACCGGATTTTACATGGATAAAAAATAGAAGTTCAAGTGGAGAAAATCATAATGCATGGGATTCAGTAAGAGGCAACGGATACACAATATATCCTAATTTATCTGATGCTCAAAATACAGGTAATTTATTAACATTAAATTTAGATGGATTTACTTTAAATACAGTTAATAATAATATAAATACTCATAACTATGCTTCATGGAACTGGAAAGCTTTAGACCATGATAGAAATTTAGCTAATATAAATACAGACGGGACTATTCCAAGTTTAGTTAGTGCAAACCCCGCTGCTGGATTTAGTATAGTATCTCTTGATAAAACTGGTACTAACACAGATACTTATGGTCATGGGTTAAGTTCAGCACCAGAAATGATAATATTGAAAAGAACTGTAAGTAGTGATGATTGGTATGTTTATCATAAAGATTTAGGTAATACAGTTAGAGTATCTTTAAATAGTAGTGCTGCACAAGTTACAGGCACAGGTGTATGGGGTTCAACAACTCCCACAAGCAGTATTTTTACATTACAAAATCAATCAGGGGGTCATCATATAGCGTATTGTTGGCACTCAGTATTAGAATATTCTAAAATAAGTTCATATGTCGGCAGTGGCAGTTCAAAAAGTATTACTACAGGATTTCAACCAAGTTTTGTACTAATAAAAAATTCAACTAGCCAAGCTTGGTGGAATTTAAGTGATTCAGTGCGTGGGGCAAGTAAAAGTTTATTTCCAAACGACAGTTATCAAGAAGTTGATGATACAGGAGGCCAAAGAGCTAAAACATTTAATAGCACTGGTTTTACTTTAGATGGTAATAATAATGATATTAATGGCTCGGGTCAAACTTATATATACATGGCAATTAAATAAAATCAAATGAGTAATAAAAAAAAATTTAAAGATACCGCGGTTGGTAAATTTTTATTAAATAAAATTCCAAACGTAGTCGGATCAATAGCTGGTGATACACCTATTGGTTCTGTTATACAAGCTATTATTGGTGGATCAGATATGAGTGAAGCTGATAAAGAAATAGCATTAAAAAAATTAGAATTAGAAAGAGCAGAAATAGATGGTACAACAAAAAGATGGGTTGCAGATGCTAGATCAGGATCGTGGCTTGCATCAAATGTACGGCCATTAACATTAGTTTTTTTAACAGTAAGTTATGTGGTTGGATGGTATTTAGGTTATCCATTAGAAAATATAACCGGTTTGTTAACAATAGTAATCGGAGGTTATTTCGGTTCACGAGGAGTTGAAAAAGTATTTGGAAATAATAAACATAGATAAAAAATGCAAGATCTAAAAATATATGGGATCAGTCTCGGAGGTATAACCTTTTCAATTATGCCGGATATAAACCCGATGCTACAAACTGTAGTTTTACTTTTAACAATAATATATACTATAATTGGCATAACACAAAAATTAAAAAAGTAAATGAAATATTTTAATCCATCTGAATTTAGTAATTTTGAAATGATGGACGAAAAGCTTCTTGAAATGTTAGATAATCTTCGAGAAGCATATGGTGGACCGTTAAAATTAACTTCTACCTATAGAAGTCCAGATCACCCTATAGAAGCAAAAAAGAAATCACCGGGTGAACATGCATACGGCGCTGCTGTTGATATAGCTTCTGTAGGTGGCGAAGCAACATTTAAATTAGTTAAAGCGGCAATAGAGGTTGGCTTTACAAGAATAGGAGTTAGTAGAAAAAATAATTTTGTGCACGTGGGTATTGGTTATCCTGATGCACCTCCAATAACACTTTGGACATATTAATTAAATGAAACAATTTTTAATTGAATTTAGTATAATTGCAATAATATTTATAGGCTTAAAAATTTTTTGGAATGATACTATTAGATATTGGTTAGGCCAATTAATAATAGGTATTAATGCATTTGCATGTATGTTATATATGTTTGGTGTATTTAATCAAATCATTCCTGCAGAGCTAGCTTATCCTAAGATATTTTTACATGGCATCGTTGCTATAATAATTCATACTTTATTTAATTTGCAAAATAATAAAAAATGAAACTAATAAGAAAAATATCAATAGGACAAGACTATAAAAACGAAGCTATGCATTATTCTGTAGGCCAAGAAGTATATGGTGGTCATACTATATGCGATATTATAGAAGAAGATAAAGCATATAAGATATTTATTAAAAAAAATGATGAAGTATTACCATGGAAACATTTTAATTCTAATATGGCAATATCTGTTGAATATAATTTAGACTATTAAATTGAATACTGAAGATCTTACAATACTAAGCATAGCGTTTGGATGGATTATGTTTTGTTTTATAGGATGGTTAATGAATAAAAAATGAAATCAATCTATAATTATATTATATCTTGTGATAATAGATACAATAATTCAAAACAAATAGATAATAAAGAATTAATACTTAATACAGAAATAACTGAAAGAGATTATCATTTTGTAAATAGAATAGGTAAAATATTATCAACACCACTTTATATAAAAACCCCAGCTAAAGAGGGAGATGAAGTTATTTTACATCACAATGTGTTTAGAAGATGGCGCGATATTCGCGGAAAAGAAAAAAATTCTGCTGCATTTATAAATGAAAATGAATATTTTGTTTCACCTGAAGAAGTATTTGCATATAAAAATAATGGTAAATGGAAATGTTTTGATAAATTTTGTTTTGTTAAGCCATTAAAAGACACTTCTAAATGGAGCGTTTTAAAAGAAAAAAAATTATTAGGTGAGCTTGTGTATAGCAACGAGTATTTGGATGATTTAGGTGTGTCCTGTGGAGACGTGGTTGGCTTTAAACCTAATTCAGAATATGAGTTTAATATAGAAAATGAAAAATTGTATAGAGTATTATCAAATTATATAACATATGTCAAGAACGCAAAAAGTAATTGATGCTTCAGAAAAAGCTTTAATTGAACTTGAAAAAGTAATTAGACAAGAAATAAATTTAAAAGAATTAGATCCTGAAAAAGCAAAAATAGCAGCGCAAGCAAAATGGGTTGCAATAGATGATTCTTTAAAAATAATAGAAAAAATAGAGCAGCTTTCTGAAGACAAAAAAGAAAATAAGTCTACAAAGTTTTTAGGTGTTGAAGATAGAATTAAATAATGTATAAACAAAATTTATATTCAATTCATACAAGCCATTTAAAAGATAAAAAAATAAAAAATCAAAACAGATATAAAAAATTTAAATCTGGATATAATGAGGAGCTTGATTGTGTTATAATAAGTAAAGATGGAACTATAGGTGATATATATGAAATACAAGGTCTAAAGATAGCAATACCTAAAATTCCTGAAAAAATAAACGGATCTAATTTAAAAAAAGAAGATCAAGTATTTATTAAACAGGAAAGACCGCAATCACTTAATAGAATAAAAACTATATATGATTTTAAGCAGCATAAAGAAGATCTTAAAGAAAAATACTATAAATATATTGATACCGAGTTTAATTATCGTAATGATGGTTATTGGTTCATGTGCAACGGGATACCAACTTTCCTTACAGGGTCACACTATATCTACCTCAACTGGACTAAGATCGATGTGGGATCCCCTGATTTTAGACAGGCAAATAGATTATTCTTTTATTTTTGGGAGGCCTGTAAACTGGATTATAGATCCTATGGAATGTGCTACCTCAAGAATAGACGGTCTGGTTTCTCCTTTATGGCGAGTTCAGAAGTGGTCAACATTGCAACCACTACAAAGGATTCAAGGTTTGGCATTTTATCAAAGACAGGAGCTGATGCTAAAAAGATGTTTACAGACAAGGTGGTACCCATATCCACGAATTATCCGTTCTTTTTCAAACCGATACAGGACGGTATGGAACGCCCCAAGACGGAATTATCCTACAAGGTCCCGTCAAGAAGACTTACGAGAAATACCATTAGAGCCGCGGGAACCGAGGCGGATATACCAACCGGATTGGATACAACGATCGACTGGAAGAACACCGGTGATAACTCCTATGATGGGGAGAAGCTACAACTCCTCGTACATGATGAATCAGGTAAATGGGAGAGGCCGGACAACATCCTCAATAACTGGAGAGTCACAAAAACGTGTTTACGTCTCGGGTCGAAGATAGTTGGTAAATGTATGATGGGCTCAACATCTAATTCACTTGATAAGGGCGGGGATAATTTTAAAAAATTATATTATGACTCAGACGTTACAAAACGAAATAAGAATGGCCAGACTTCAAGCGGACTATATGCTTTGTTCTTACCTATGGAATGGGGTTACGAAGGATTTATCGATAAGTATGGGTATCCTGTCTTCAATACACCATCAGAACCGGTTGAAGGAATTGATGGCGAAAAAATATATACAGGAGTTATCGAACATTGGGAAAATGAGGTTGAGGGTTTAAAAAACGACCCTGATAGTTTAAATGAATATTATAGACAATTTCCTCGTTCGGAAAAGCACGCTTTTAGAGATGAAACATTAAATTCATTATTTAATCTTACAAAAATATATGAACAAATTGATTTTAATGAAGAAATGACTTCTAAAGGTTATGTTGTTCAAGGTAGTTTTTCTTGGAGTAAAGGCATAAAAGATACTGAAGTAATATGGACACCAACAAAAAATGGTAGATTTTTACTTTCTTGGATACCTGACAAAAGTTTAAGAAATAATATAATTGAAAAAAACGGTATAAAATATCCAGGTAATTTTGATTTAGGTGCTTTTGGTTGTGATTCATATGATATATCAGGAACAGTTGGAGGACAAGGTTCAAATGGCGCTTTACACGGATTAACAACATTTTCAATGGCTCCTGGCGTTCCTCCTACAAAATTTTTTTTAGAATATATTGCAAGACCTCAAACTGCAGAAATATTTTTTGAAGAAGTTTTAATGGCTTTAGTTTTTTACGGCATGCCAATACTTGCAGAGAATAATAAACCAAGACTATTATATCATTTAAAAAGAAGAGGTTATAGAGGATTTTCAATGAATCGTCCTGATAAATTAAAGGGTAATTTATCTAAAACAGAACTTGAATTAGGTGGTATACCTAATACATCAGAAGATATAAGACAAGCGCATGCGGCAGCTATTGAATCATATATAGAAGAGCATGTTGGAAAACAAAATAAAAATTATGGTAATATGCATTTTCAAAAAACTTTAGAAGATTGGGCTAAGTTTGATATATCAAAACGTACAGCACATGATGCATCCATAAGTAGTGGCCTTGCTATAATGGCCTGTAGAAAACATTTGTATAGACCAGCACAACAAAAAACAAAATTAAATATCGACTTTGGTTTCTCTAAATATAAGAATGACGGTATTCAAAGTGAATTAATAAAATAAATATGGCAAAATATAAGTCAACAGGATATGATTTTCCTAGTCAAGCGGTATCTGACGAAGAAAAAAAATCTATAGAATATGGCGATAAAGTTGCTAAAGCTATTGAACAAGAGTGGTTTAATAAAGGCAACGGATCTCAGGGAAGATATTATTCAACTAGGGATGAGTTTCATCGTCTAAGATTATATGCAAGAGGTGATCAATCTATAAGAAAATATAAAGATGAATTTGCTATTAATGGTGATTTATCGTATTTAAACTTAGATTGGAAGCCGGTGCCTATTATACCTAAGTTTGTAGATATTGTTGTAAACGGTATGCAAGATAGGTTGTATTCTATAAGAGCTATAGGAGAAGATACACTTTCAACAGAAAAAAGAACTAAATATGTTGAAGGTATACAAAGAGATATGAATGCTGCGGCTATGTTAGATGCTGTTGAAAATCAATTAGGTGTTAATGTTAGAAATGTTGAAAAGCAAAAACTACCATCTAACTCTGAAGAATTAGATCTTTATATGCAATTAAATTACAAACAAGGTATTGAAATTGCAGAAGAACAAGCTATAAATAATATTTTTACTATTAATAATTATCAAGATTTAAAAACTAGATTAGATTATGATTTAACTGTATTAGGTATAGGCGCTATGAAACATTCTTTTAATAATACCGATGGTGTAAAATTAGATTATGTAGATCCAGCAAATTTAGTATGGTCTTATACAGAAGATCCTTATTTTAAAGATTGTTATTATTTTGGTGAAATAAAAACAATAAAAGTAAATCAACTTAAAAAAGAATTTCCTGAATTAACTAATGAAGTTATGAAGGATATATCTAATAAAAGTACGAGCTGGTCTACTTATAATATGAATTATTCAAATGAAGAATCTAAAGATAATAATGTTGTAAGCGTATTATATTTTAATTGGAAAACTTGGGAAAATAATGTTTATAAAATAAAAGAAACCGTTTCTGGAGCTGAAAAAGCAATTAAAAAAGATGATTCATTTAATCCGCCAAAAGATAAAAGAACAAGATTTGAAAGAGTAGCACAAGCTCAGGAAGTATTATATGAAGGAGTTTATATATTAGGTGCTTCAATGTTACTCCGTTGGAAAAAAGCAACTAATATGATTAGACCTAATTCTAATACTAATAAAGTATTAATGAATTATATTGTTGCAGCTCCTAGATTATATAAAGGAAAAATAAATTCTTTAGTGTCTAAAATGACACCTTATGCTGATTTAATTCAATTAACTCATTTAAAATTACAACAAGCAATACAAAGAATGACACCTTCAGGAGTATATGTTGATGCTGATGGATTAGCTGAAATTGATTTAGGTAATGGTACAAGTTATAATCCACAAGAAGCATTAAATATGTATTTTCAAACTGGCTCTATTATTGGTAGATCTTTAACAGTTGAAGGTGATCCAAACCCAGGTAAAGTGCCTATTCAAGAATTACCAGGCGGTGGAGGTAATCAAATACAACTTTTAATAGGTGCATATAACCAGTACATACAAATGATACGAGATATTACTGGATTAAATGAAGCAAGAGATGGTTCAGACCCAGATCCTAAAGCTTTAGTGGGCGTTCAAAAAATGGCTGCTGCTAATAGTAATGTAGCAACAAGACATATATTAGATTCTAGCATGAGTGTAACTAAATCATTAGCAGAATGTATTTCATTAAGGTTTAAAGATGTGTTAGAATTTCATCCAACAAGAGATGCTTTTGTTTCTTCAATAGGTCATTTTTCTGTAGGCTCGTTAAAAGAAATGAGTAATTTAACTTTACACGATTTTGGAATTTTTTTAGATTTAGAACCGGACGTAGAAGAAAAAAATCTTTTAGAAACAAATATACAAATGGCGTTAAGTCAACAAAGTATATTTTTAGAAGATGCAATTGACATTAGGCAAGTAAGAAATATAAAACTTGCAAATCAATTATTAAAATTTAGAAGAGTTAAAAAACAGCAAGCTGATCAAGCACAAGCTCAAGCGGCTTCTGTTGCACAAGCCGAAGCACAAGGCCAAGCACAAATACAAATAGAACAAGCTAAAGCTCAAGCAGCTCAAGTTGAAGCAGAATCAACAATTCAAATATCAACATCTAAAAATGAATTAGATATTAAAAAGCTTGAAATAGAAGCAAGAACTAAAAAGGAATTAATGCAATTTGAGTTTGATTTAAATGTTCAATTAAAAGAAATGGAAATTGAAGCTCAAAAAGAATTAGCAGATAAATCAAAAGATATATCTGGCCCACCTAAAATAAATAAACCAAAAAAATCTTTTGAATCAAAAGGTAATGATGTATTAGGTGGAATTGAAATGTCTAGGTTTGAACCTAGATAAATTATTTTAATTATTTTATTTTATATTATGGAAGAAAAAGTTGAAGTTAAAGCGGTAGAAGAAAAAGTTGAAACTTCACCCGCACAAAAAGAAGCAGCTGTATTAGATGCTGCTATTAAAGAAGGAGATGTAAACCCTGAATACGGATTACAGTCAGATGGTGTTTACAAAGTTAATTTAGATAAACCACCAAAACAAAAAGAAGATGCCGTTCAAGAGCAAAGCACAAATGAGGTATCTGTACGCGACGGATCCGAAACTAGCGAAGAGGTTCAAAAAGAAAACAAAGAAAAGTCTGAAGAGCCTACCGGAGAAAATAAACAAGAAGAAGAAAATAAAAGTAACGAAGAAAAACAGGGGGAAGAAATAAATTCACCTATAGAATTAGTTACAGATGAAAAAGATAGTTCTGACGAGACACGAGTGGATTCAAGCATTGAAGATACCGAGCCCGCAGAGGAACAAAAAGAAATACTTTCGGAAGATAAAACACAAGAACTTCCAGAAGATATAAATAAACTTATGCAGTTTATGGAAGAAACAGGAGGATCTTTAGAGGATTATGTTAATCTTAACAAAGATTATTCTGCTATGGATGCAACTGCATTAGTATATGAATACTATAAAACAACAAAACCTCATTTAAATAATGAGGACCTGTCTTTTCTTATGCAAAAAGAATTTCAATATTCTGAAGACGAAGATGAGCCGGGTGATATTAAAGCTAAACAATTAGCTTTTAAAGAAGAATTATATAAAGCTCAAAAGTATTTTAAAGATTCAAAGGAAAAATACTATGCTGATCTTAAGTTAAGAAAAAAGCAAGAAGTACCTGATGAATATAAAAAAGCTTATGACTTTTATAACGAAGCAATTAAAAATGAAGAGGTAACTGAAAAAAATAAAAAAAGTTTTATATCTAAAACTAACAAGGTTTTTGATGAAGAGTTCAAAGGTTTTGATTTCAAAGTCGGGGATAAAAAATATAGATATAAAGTTGATAATAAAAACAAAATAAAAGATTTTCAGTCAGATCTTGGTAATATTTTAGGACCATTTTTAGATGAACAAGGTGATATGCGTAATCCTTATGGTTATCATAGGGCTTTATTTGCAGCACAAAATGCTGATAAAATTGCAAATCATTTTTACGAGCAAGGCCGTGCCGACGCTTTAAAACAATCTATAAAAGAATCTAAGAATATTGACATGAGCCCTCGCGCTGATGCAGCTTCTGCTGGTAATTATTCAAATGCACCAGTTAGAGTTGTTCCATCTGAGTCTTCAAATAAATTGCGCATAAAATGGAATAAATAACTTAATTTTTAAAATTTTTACAAATGGCTTTTACAAGTGGAATTCCTGCGGCTTTACAACCGACTCAAACAAAAGCATTATATGCAGGAAACTATATTGATTTTACTGACAGCTCATTTAATATGTGGGCTCAACAGTTTTTACCAGATGTATACGAGCAAGAAGTTGAGAGATATGGTAACAGATCTATTGGCTCTTTCTTACGTATGGTATCTGCGGAAATGCCATCTACTTCAGATCAAATTATTTGGACTGAGCAAGGTAGATTGCATACAAGATATGCGAATATCGTTTATTTAAGTAACTCTGGAACTATGCCTACTAGTGGTAGTACTCCTGGAACTGCTTCTGCGGTAACTACAGGTGGTAGTGTTGGAAACTTTTTTGTACCAACAGCTCAACCAACTAGCTTAGGTATTACTTCACAGGGTACAACAGCTGTTAACTTTAAAAAAGGTCAAACAGTTATGATTCAAGCTCAAACAAGTGCAACATCTGCAATTGGAGGAACTGGTGCTATGATTAAAGGTATTGTTACTAATGTTAGTGGACAATACTTTCAAGTCAAAGCTTATGGTGGTGTTCCTGCTATTACAAATGCACAAAGATTTACTGCACTTGCTTATGGTTCTGAATTTGCAAAAGGATCTTCTAACTTTACTGAAAAGCTAGATCCTAGCTATGCAACATTTACCAACAGCCCTGTAATCTTAAAAGAGCATTATTCAATTAATGGTTCTGACACTGCGCAGATTGGCTGGATTGAAGTTACTTCTGAAAATGGGGCTAGCGGATATTTATGGTATTTAAAATCAGAGCATGAAAACAGATTGAGATTTGAAGATTATCTTGAAATGTCAATGGTTGAAGGTGTTAAGCAATTAAACACTGGGGCTACTTTGAATTTTTATGATTCTGCACTTACAGCGACTGCTAAAGGTACTGAAGGTTTCTTTGAAGCTATTGAAGCAAGAGGAAATGTATATTCAGGATTTGGTGCACAAGCTGCTGGTGGTGGTGCGTTAACTGATTTTGATGCTGTATTAGTTCAACTAGATAAGCAGGGTGCTATTGAAGAAAACATGCTTTTCTTAGATAGAAATCTTTCTTTAGAAATTGACGATATTCTTGCACAACAAAATGGTGGATATTCTGGAGGTACATCTTTTGGAGTATTTAACAATAGCGAAGATATGGCGTTAAATTTAGGATTTACAGGCTATAGAAGAGGTTCTTATGACTTCTACAAAACAGACTGGAAATATCTAAATGACTTCTCTACAAGAGGAGGTTTTGGTGACATCGAAGGTGTATTAGTACCTGCTGGTACCTCTACAGTTTACGATCAAGTCCTTGGTCAAAATATCAAGAGACCATTCTTACACATTAGATACAGAGCTTCTGAGACTGAAAACAGAAAAATGAAGTCTTGGGTTACTGGATCTGTTGGTGGACCATCTAGTTCTCCAATTGATGAGATGAGAATGCACTATTTATCTGAAAGATGTTTAATCGTTCAGGGCGCAAATAATTTCGTATTATTTAAAGACGCTTAGTATTTATATAAGTTTTACCCCCGTGTTTTATCGGGGGTAATTCTTATTAACAATTATATTATATTATATTATGGAAACAAAAGTTAGAGTGCCAAAAATTGAAAAAAATTGGCAAATAAAAGATAGAACATATATTTTAACAGGAGGTAAAGCACCTCTTAGTTGGACAATACAATCTAAACATACTGCAAGAAAACCATTATTATGGTTTGATGAAGAATTAAATGAGCAAAGAGAATTAAGATATGCTAGCAATCAAAAGTCTTTATTCGTTGATGAACAAAAAGGGAATGCTACATTAGCTCATGTAATTTTTTTAGATGGAGTATTAGAAGTTCCTAAACATCAACAAGCTTTACAAAAACTTTTATCATTATATCATCCTAAGGCTGGTGAAATATGGCAGGAAGTTGACGAAGAAGCAAATGCAATGGACGAAGTTGATAATATTGAGTTTGAATTAGAAGCTTTAAATTTAGTTAAAACACTAGATATAGAACATTTAGAAGCTATAATGAGAACTGAATTAGGATCAGCTGTAGTAAATATGAGTACTAAAGAATTAAAAAGAGATGCTTATTTATTTGCTAGAAAAGACCCGGAACTTTTTATAGAAATATCCAACGATGATGATATTAAATTACGAAATTTAGCAAACAGAGCTGTTGAAAAAGGAATTATTGAATTAACAGATGAAAATACTATATTTAGATTTGCTAACGGTAAAAAAATAATGCAAGTGCCATTTGATCAAAATCCATATGGAGCACTAGCACAATATTTTAAAACTGATGAAGGCGTAGATTTAATGAAATCTATTACGAAAAAATTATCGTAATATAAATGATATAAGGCGAGAAATCAGCCTTATATCAACTAATTAAAACAATATAAATGGCTGTAAATATAAACGACGTATATAAAACTGTTCTTGTTATAATTAATAAAGATAACAGAGGCTATATAACACCGGAAGAATTTAATAAACTTGCGGCTTTAGCACAAAATGAAATATTTGAAAGTTATTTTAATAAACAAGCTGCTTATGAGGCTACTGTTGAAATAAAAACAGATTTTTCAGATCCAGTATTAACAAATTCTGAAAAAATAAATGTATTTTATAAAAATGCTACGCTTAGCCAAACAGGAACTACATTTACTTTTCCTGCAGACTTTTATAAATTAGGTATTGTTAATGTTGATGATATTGTTGCAGATTTAGTTTCTCATCAAGATTTAAAATTTATTACTTTATCACCATTAACATATCCTGTAAAAACACAACCTGTTTATGCTTTAGTCGAGGGGGGAATAAGGTTATATCCTTCAACTATAACATCGGGGGTTACTATTGATTATCTTAAAAAACCTTTTAATCCTAAATGGGGATATGCAATGCCAACAGTTTCGCAAATAGCAGCAGGCGTTCCAAATGAACCTATATATGATAGCACTGCATTTGACCCTGCTACAGATAGTTATGATGCAATAGCAAAATCTTATGATTTTAAATTACATGCATCCGAAGAAAATAATTTAATTATAAAAATTCTTTCTTATGCAGGTGTTGTTATAAAGCAAGCTGATATAGCAGGATTTGCACAAGGTAAAGAACAACAACTACAAGCAACTGAACAATAATGGCAATATCAAGAAAACCTTTAGACGTAGATAATTATTCTGCATTAGACGGTGGCACAGGAACTGCAATACCAGGATATTATAGTAGAGTTAATCTTAATGATATAATAAATAACTTTATTGTAGGATATACTGGTGATGGTAAAGTATTACCAAAAATACCAAGATATGATGTAGCTTTTTGGGCCCAGCGTGCTGTTCAAGAATTTAGCTATGATGTATTTCATGCTGAAAAAGCTATTGAAATAGAATTAAGTAGCACATTACAAATATCTTTACCTTCGGACTACGTTAATTATGTAGATTTATCTTGTGTTGATAAAAATGGTTCTTTAAAACCAATACAAAATAATAAATTTACAAAAGCAACAAAAGCCGTTGCACAAGATCAAGAATTTAAATATTTATATGATCAAGAAGGTAATTTAATATTTAAAGAAACATCGGATACATTAAAAAGATTTAAAGATAGTTCAAATATATTACCTGAAAAAGATTATGAAAATTACTACGATGGTTATTATGATGATTCTGATTTAAGTGGGTATGGTAGAAGATATGGTTTAGATCCTCAAAAAACTAATATAAATGGTACATATGTATTAGATTTAGAGGCAGGAAAAATATATTTTGATTCATACTTTACGGAAGGTGATTTAATAGTATTAAAATATATATCTGATGGTCTAGGTGATAACGGTGATTTTACAAACGTATTAGTGCCTAAACTAGCCGAAGATGCGATATATTCTACAATATTATATAATATATCTAAATTAAGACCAACAGCCGCAGGAGCTGCTCCTTTATATAAAAAAGAAGCCGCTGCTAAAATGAGAAATGCAAAAATAAGACTTTCTAATATGAAAGTTAAAGAAATTGCACAAGTATTAAGAGGTAAATCTAAGTGGATTAAACATTAACATATGCCAGAAATAAAAAGGCTATTTAGTGCAAGTCGAATGAATCGAGATAAAGATGATCGACTTGTTACACCAGGAGAATATCGTGAGGCATTAAATATAAATGTTAGTAAGTCTGAAGGCTCTGACATGGGTGCTATAGAAAATCTTTTAGGTAATAAAGAAATAGTAACTACAGGTATAAATAATGCTAAAGTTATTGGTAGTTTACGTGATAATGGTAATGAAAAAATATATTATTTTATTACTAATAACGATAGCTATGATCATTCTAATGATAGTTTAAAACAAAATCAAATAATTGAATATGATCAAAAAGCAAATAAATCAATTGTTTTAGTTAATGCCAATTCTTTAAATTTTCATACTGAATTTCCTATTACAGGAGTTAATTTAGTTGATACATTATTATTTTTTACAGATGATAGAAATCCTCCTAGAAAAATAAATGTAGATACCGCTAGAAATGAAATAGGTCATTATAATGTAGCTTCAAATATAGATAATATTATATCTGTTGCTAAATTTGCACCATATGAAGCTGCTGATATATTATCTTTATCAAATTTAGATGAAGCTGGTGCTATAATTACATCTAATTTTTTAGAAAATAAACTTGTAAGATTTTCTTATCGTTATCAATTTGATGATGGAGAATATAGTGTATTGGCTCCTTTTACACCTATATGTTTTTCAAGATTAGGAAATTCTGATACTATTAACACTAGTACAATATCAGATTTTGGTGAAATTGAAACTTTTGTAAACGCAGTTAAATCTGTTCAATTATCTGTTCCTATACCAACAGGATATGATATTACAGGTGTAGAATTAATATATAAAGAAACTGGATCATCAACATTATATGTTGTAGAAGAAAAAACTGTTACTACAGAATCTTCTGTAAATTTTTTTTATAAATCACAAGATCCATTTAAAACATTACCAGCAGATCAATTAACAAGAGTATCTGATGCTGTTCCTAAAAAAGCTAAATCTCAAGAATTAGCAGGTGGTAGACTTATATATGGAAATTTTTTACAAAATTTTGATATACCAGATATTTCATTTAGTGTTTCAAGAACAGGTGAAACTTCTGCTAGATATGCTACATTAGATACATCTATGTCTGTAAAATCTAGGCGTACTTATCAGGTTGGCATTGTATTAGCAGATAAATTTGGTAGACAATCACCTGTAATATTATCTTCTACTGGAAACGATACGGTATTTATAGATGCGGCAGCAGGTGATGTAAATAGTACTAGTGTTTTTAATGCATTAAGAGTATCTTTTTCTGCAGCGGCTGTATCAACTTTAAAATCATTAGATTGGGCTTATTCATATAAAATAGTTGTAAAACAAAGAGAACAAGAGTATTATAATTGGATTTCAGTTGTTAGTAGTGCAAATGTTATTGCTAGATTAGGAGATAGTATAAATAAAATACCTAGAGATCAAACAGCTGTAATACCGCCAAGCACAAGCAATACAATATCACCATGTGAAGTTTCTGTATATCCTAAAATTTTAAATGGGGCTAACCAAACTACATCTAGTTTAACAAAAGTGCAGTCTATTAATAATCCCGCAGGTACAGCTAATGTTCCAACTGTAACTGACGCTGGTGCTTCTATATCTTCAGGCGTTTCAGTTTATGAAACAGAGCCTGTTGAATCTGATTTAGATATATTTTTTGAAACCTCAACTGGGGGTTTAATATCAGCTTTAGATAATGCAGGTGCTACTATTGATGTAAGATTTTTTAATTGTTATTTATTAAATTTTACTTCAGGTACTCATATTGAAATAAATAGATTAAGAGCTGGTTTTAATGAAAAAGCTTTTGATGTAGGTGTTAGAGCATATGTTGTAAAAGAAAATTTTGCAGAAGAAAGAAGATTTAATACACTTATACATTCCAGTGGTTTATTTAATTCAAGAACAAATGTTAATTATATAAATCAATTTAATGAAGCCGAAGGTGGTTTAACTATTTCATTAGATCCACAAGACGGCTCTATACAAAAGCTTTATGCCGATGATACCCAAATAGTAATATTTCAAGAAGATAAATTATCTAGATCACCTATAAATAAAGATTTTATATATTCAGCAGAAGGTGGGGCTATACCTGTTACTAGTAATACTCAATTTTTAGGTACTATAGCTCCATATGCAGGTGATTTTGGTATTTCAAAAGATCCTCAATCTTTTGCATCTTATGGTTATGCAAGATATTTTACTGATAAAAATAGAGGTGCTGTATTAAGATTATCACAAAACGGTATTGTTGAAATATCTAGCTCAGGTATGAGTGATTTTTTTAGAGATGCATTAAGTAAATCTAAAGAAGTTATTGGTTCTTATGATGAGTATCATGGGTTGTATAATTTAACAATTATAGGCGAATGTTATGACGGTGAAACAGATACAAATGTTGCTACTGCATCAGATGGTTATTTTACAGTATCATTTGATGAAAATGCTAAAGGATGGCCTAGTTTTAAATCATTTAAACAAGAAAATGGTTTAACTTTAAATAATAAATATTATACATTTAATTCTGGAAAACTTTACGAACACAATGCTTCCTCTGTGAGCAGAAACAGCTTTTATGGGGCAGCATCCGCAGAATCTTATGTTGAGCCTATATTAAATGATAGTCCTTCTCTTGTAAAAACATTTAATAATATAAGTTATGAAGGAACTTCGGGCTGGGAATTAGATTTTTTACAAACAGATTTAAATGATATTGGAAATTTACCTACAACTGTAGATTGTTTTGATATTTCATTAAAAATTACTAGAGCTAATACAACTGTAGGTGCTAATACTTTAATAACAGGAGAAAGATTAGCTAGAGCAAAAACAAATGAAACTGTTACATGGGCTGTATTTGTAGAGCCTAAAAACGCAGATTTTAAATTTACTTCTGCATCTGATGTTACTTTAACTTATTCAGGTTCTGAAACGGTTAATATAGTAAATCCAACATCTATTGTTGATGGTAAATTAGTTTTTAATATTGTCTATACTGTTGTTAATGGAAATCAAAATATTGAATTAGCTGTAGGCGGCACAGGTGCATCTCTTGCATTTACCGTAGCACTTCTTAGTATAACTGTTAGTGATTCTGTTTCAAATGCGTCTGTAAGTCCTACTCTTATAGAATTAGTTTCGGGATCTACATCACAAGATATAATAGTTTTTCCTGTAAGTACTCATTTTATAGAGCCTTATAATATTTCAATAGGAACAGGGGCTTTATCTTCTTTTAATACATCTGCTATATCTGGTACTGAAACTATAATTGTTAAAGTTGTAAATTATAGTGCAGGCAATAAATATACTTTAGATGGTATAAGACAAAATAATATTGCACTTACTATAGGTAAAACTTATATATTTGATAGAAGTGATAGCTCTAATAGTGGGCATCCATTAAGGCTTAGCACAACAGCAGATGGGACTCATGGTGGAGGTACAGAATATACAACCGGTGTTACAACAACCAGTACTCAAACACAAATAGTTGTTACCAGTACAACACCTAGTATTTTATATTATTATTGTAGTAATCATTCAGGTATGGGAGGTAATATTATAACTACCCCTTTGCCATATACAAGATTACAAGATATAATAACATATAATGTGCCGGTTACATTACCGACTAGTCCTATAACTGAAAATATGACTTTTTCAGGAAGCGCTACCGCATTATATAATTTAACCTGGGCAACGCCTTCAACGGGAACATTAACGCCCCCGGCTGGAACAGCGGCTGCAGGTAGTCCTTATACAATTAGTCCTTATGCAGATTCTTTTTTTAGAACTGCAACTTTTCGCGTACCTGTAACAGGAACAACAAAAGTAATGTTGCCAAGTTCTTATGCTGTTACTTATAATGTAGAAGATACAACAATTACAGAAACTTCAGCTTTTTTAACAACTTATACACAAGAATATTATGAAGCTCAAATTGTATTACCTAAAATATATGAAAATACAACAGCTACCGCAACAATAACGGGATCAGGTGAGGTAACAGCTGCTATGGGAACTATAACTAGTTCTCATACTTTTAGTGCAAGCGGTAATAGTAATTTAGTCATAGGTGATGTAGCTAGTGAAAAAGCTAATATAGCTATAAAAGCAACCCCTAACCAACCTTGGGTATATTTAGCTTCTGCAACAACCCAAGGCACAGCTATAACACCAACCAGTTCAGCTGTAATTATAGTTGACCCTGATGATATTAATATACATGGAGGTAATTATCCTTTTACAATTAATGTAGCTGCAAATACTACAGGAAGTTCTAGAACAGCTACGGTAGTAGTTGAAAAATATAATACAAGAGTTACAGGAGTAAGTTCACATACAATAAATATAACACAAAATGCATAATGAGCACAATAATAACGTTTCCATTTCAGGAAAAAGAAGGAAAATACTTCGCCCCAATAGTGTCACAACAGACGACGTACAAAGTACAAAGCGGGAATGTGGTTGCAGACGCAACGAAACTAGTTGCGGGTGTTAAAGGTACATTTATGAAAGTTAGAATAAAATTATCATCATCAAATGCTTCTAATAAAGCAGAGTTATTTGCTGTAAATTCTGAAGCTGTAAATTCAAGTAATTAACATGGATATATTAGATTTATTATTTTTTGGGCCTGAAAATTTAGTTTATAGCCCTTTACCGGCTTTAGCTGTTGGTGCTATTGCTGGTGCAGCGGGCGGTATTGTAAAAGGTATTGGTTCTCTTTTTGGTAGAAGAAGAAAAAGAAGAGAAATGAGAAAAGCTCAAGCAAGACAAAAAGCAATAGAAAAAAAGGTTATGAATTTTAAGTTTAATAATGCTTATAAAGGAATGACTGGTGTTAATTATGAACCTACACAAGCTGAGGCTAGTAAACTAGCTGCGGCGGCACAGGCTGGTATGCCTCAGTTAGGTGAACCTCGCTCTATGGAAGCTGTTGGTTATGACGCACAAGGATATACAGCTGATCAAACAAATGTTGCAGGTCTTTTAAGAGGTGAAGATACTGGATTAACAAACGAAATGGCTAATTTACAAGTATCTACAGCCGCAGCTGAAATGCAGGCCCAAGAGGTAGATCAATCTTTAGCTGCTACACAAGATCTTGCAACACAAGCAGGTACTGGTGGTGGTGGAGCTACTGCTTTAGCGCTTGCGGCAGCTAAATCAAAAGCTGGTATATCTGCTGATATAGATAGACAAGTAAAAGAAAATGAAGTTAGAAGAGCACAAGGTGAAATGCAGTTACAAAGAGAACAGCTTTCTCAACAAAATTTAGCATCACAATTTGATTTAGGACAACAACAATTTAATGTTCAAGCAAAAAATGCTGCATCTCAATTTACAGCAAATGCAATGAATCAAGCTGCTGCTTTTAATGCGGGTGCTTTAAATGATGCTGCTAGATTTAATGCTGCTCAATCAAACCAATTTGCATTACAACAATTTGGTACACAAGCACAAATGAATCAATTTAATACTACACAAGCAAATCAATTTGCAAGGGAAGAATTTGGTGCTATGAATCAATTTAATTTAGCTAACGCTCAAGCTCAAACTGATGCTGCAAGATTTGGCGCATCAACAAGTTTTCAAGCGGACCAACTAGCTAGAGGAGGTGAAATGCAAATACAACAAGCTAGATTTAATAGATTAGCATCTCTTATGGGGCAAAGGCAAGCGGAAGCTGGTGCGGCAAGAGCGGCTGATGCTAAACAAAGAAGTATGTTATTGGGCGGTTTAAGTGAAGCTGCTAGCGGAGCAGCACAGGGAGCTATAGGCGCTATAGGGTAATAATAAATAATTAAATTATAAATATGGCACAACCATCTGGGTTTGGATCATTTGATCCTACATTAACAACAAGATTTGGACCAACAGGTACTGAAGATATTGATGCTTTAAACGAAGGTTTACAGCGAGGTTTTCAGCAAGGGCAACAAATAGCACAAATTATTCAAGCAAATAGAAGATTTAGAGCTGATCAAGAAAAACAAAAACAACTTGATGACATAAGAGCTGTAGAAATATTTGAACAACAAAAATTAAGTCAAGAAAAGTTAAATTTTCCTGATGAAGATGATAATGTTGATGGCTTAAGTAATGCTAGAGCAGAAGTTTCTAATATGTTAGTTGATAAATCAAATAAACTATATCAAGCTTATGAAAGAGGTGAAATATCCATGCTCCAGCTTAGACAAGGCCAAACTATATTAGAAAGTCAAATACCTTTATATAAAACAGCAGAAGAAACATTAAGAGTCAATGCTGAAAAATACTTAGAAGGAGTTACTAATAATACTTTATCAGGTGCTAATGATCCTAAGGTAGAAGCTTTCTATAGCGCTGTAGCTAATAACAAAATGAGTAATTTTAAATTTGAACAAGGTAAAAATGGACAAATAAAAATTACAGGATCATATGATTATAAAGGTGAGACTATACCTGTTAATGTACCACTAAAAGATATTGATAGTATAGGTAAAGTTAGATATAAGCCTTCGGTAAGAGTTGATGAAAATATGAGCCAAAATTTAGCATCAATAGTAACAGCTAAAATTAATGATAGTCTTAAAAATGGTTCTGAACAAAGTAAATTAGGAAATGAATTACAATTAACTCAGGAAAATAAAAATGAAATTAGGCCATTATTAGAAAATTCTTTTGATGATTATATGGAATCTTTAGGAGAAGGTAATGAACAAAAAAAATTAGAACAATATTTATTAGACGGTGGCGCTGAAAATTATTTTGCAACAGATGCGGTATTATCTAATATATTAAAAGAAGCAGGCTTACCAGATAAATCTACTATAGAAGATATGGATGCTTTGTTTTCTGATCCAAAATATGCTAAATATGCAATGAAGCTAAAGCAAGATTTAAAAGAAAATTATATTGCAAGATCAGAAGGACAATATAATTTAGAGCTTGCCAAACAATTAGGTGAAAAAGAATCCGCTAGATTAAAACAAGCTGGTGCTGACGCTTTGAATAAAAAAAGAATTAATGAATCGCGTAATACTTTATCAACAGGTACGGGTTCAACACCACAAATTGAAGATGATCTTACTTCTGTTATTAAAGGTTTAAAAGAAAATCTTTCTACAAAACAAGTAGATGTTCCTTTTCTTCCAAAATACAAACTTAATAAAGCAGATATTAAAACTGAATTAAACAAAGTTGGTATAGACATTATTAACGCTGTTAATAAAGATAATGAAGTTATTCCAGGGCAATTTACTATTTTTGCACCTGGATTAAGGTTAAAAAAAATAACAGGTTTAAAAGATGAAGATATAACTAATTTAGATAGTTTGTTTAAAAAATTAATATTTAGTCAAACAGGTATTAATGAAAAACAACAGAAAGATGTATATAATAGACTTAAAACTCAGCTTAAATTTTAATATATGCCTAGATTTAAATTAATTGATGGGTCAATAGTTACAATATCAGATAACGAGGTTGATGAATTTTTAAGTAAAAATCCTAGTGCTACTCAAGTTGATGGTAGATCAGAAGGAGCGGCATCTCAAAGATTAAAAGTAAGAAAAGAAAGACAAGAACAAAGAGATGCTGAATTACAAGAGCTTGAAAATACAGCTGTTGAAGGGCTAAATAAGGCTAGAAATGAAGAAGACTACGAGCAGTTTGTAGCAAGAAAAGCTGAAGAAAAAAAGAAAAGGTTTGATAAAGGATACTTTAATGAAGAAGAAAGAGCTGAATATGAAGCTTATAGAAAAACAGGTAAAGTAAGTTCTTTTGGAAGATTTACTAGCCCTGAAAAAATATTTTTAGATCCTGAAAATAAAACTTTACAAGAAGAATATAAAGCTGAACAGGATGTTAAAGAAAGAGAATATATGGATAATCTTCCTGATTCTGTTAGAAAAAATGTTCTTGCTAAACTTCAAAAAGAAAATGATAATGAGATAGCATTAGATGCTTTTCAAAGATCTTATAATACAATTGATAAAGTAAATAATACTTTAGCTAATGCTGCTGTTGATATAGGGCTAGGAGCAATGTATCTTCTTGATATGGCTAAAGATGATGAGGGAAAAGAAAATTCATTTAGTAAAAATCTTTTAGCTAAAAAACAAGAATTAGAAAAAGAAAGAGCAGAAAAATTACCAAAAGCTATTTCTTTAGATAATATAAATAGTGTTTCTGCTTTAGGAGATTATGTAGGAGATGCTTTTATAAATTTTTTACCATCTGCGGCTGCATTAACTTTAGGCCCAGCAGCATTACCAGCTTTTGGTATTATGGGTGCTTCTGGTAAATTATCTCAGTTTGCGGTTGAAGAGGCCGAAGCTGAAAAATATTTACCTGAACTAGAAAAAGCTTTACGTAATCCTGCTTTCGCTGGGAATAAAAAAGAAATTCAAGAGCAGATTGAAAGATATAATAAAATATTAACTACAAATAATTTAACAAAGTTAGGCACAGCTGCAATATATGCTGGATCAGAAATGATTTTTGAAAGATTAGGTACTCTTACATTATTAAATGATTTAAAACAAGCAGCTAAATTAGGGTCTGGATATAAAGAGGGAATAGCAAAAGCTATATTAAAAACTCCACAAGGCACATTAAGAGAAGGTGTGACGGAAGGATTAACACAAATATCTCAAAATGCATCGGATATATTAATTGAGAAAAAAAATATAAGTTTATTGGATAATGTTGACGAAGCGGCCGTACAAGGCGCTTTAATAGGAACAGGATTTGGTGTTGCTACAACAAGCATGCTAGCTAGAGCACATATATTAGATGTTATTGCTAGTAAAAAAGATAAACAAAATATTGCAAATGGATTAAAGACAATACAAGATCTTAATAACGATTTACAAAATCCTGAAATTTCAAAAGAAACAAAACTTCAAATTAAAAATTCAATAAATAAAAAAATAAAAGAACTTAGTTTAAATGAAGATATTATTTCAGATAGGTTTTTAAAATTATCTAAAGCACAACAAAAAGAAGTATTTGAATTAGATAGAAAATCAAGAGAAATAAATAAACAATGGATTAGCATTGCTTCAGATCGTACTATATCTGAATCTACAAAAGATATAATGGAGCAAGATCTTAGAACTGAATTTGATAATTTACAACAGGCTAAAAGAGATATTATACAAAGCGCTGATAATAGATATAATGAAATTGCAAAAATTAAAGGGCTTAAAGAGGGCGATGAAATTATAAATAGACAGATTGCAAGTGCTAATTTAAGAAATGTAAAGCAATATAATAAGGGCCCGGGTTGGGCTAAAAAAGTTATAGGAGTTACAGGAAAAGATTTAGAAAATATAAATAATTTTTTAGAGTCAAAAGAAAATTCTTTAACATTAGAAGATAAGTCTGTTATAACTAAAAAAGAAGCTAACGAAATTATTAATAATAGTTATAAGGAATATGAAGACGGTAGCTTACAAGGTAAAGACGGTTTTTTTAGTAGAGAAACAAAAAATGTAGTAGTATTTACAGATATTGCAGGTCGTACAAATCCAGCAGTAGCAATCCATGAATATCTACATGCTGCTCTTGACGCTAATGGTATTGCTAAAGAACAGTTTGATAATATAAAAGAAGATTTAATAGAGCTTATAAAAAATAAAGCAGGTGGCGAAATAACACAGCAGCAAGCAAATAATATTCTTAATAAAGTTGCTACCTATGATACCGCATTACAAAGTGAGGAATTACTTACTTCAATAAGCGATTTTATTAATCGAGATATTATTAAAGAAAGCGATGTTAATTTTTTAACTAAGGTAAGAGACGCTATTAAAGGTACTATAGCTAAATTAATAGGAAGAGGTGATGCCAATGAATTTAAAATGGACACAGCCCAAGAAGCTTTTGATTTTGTAAAAAGCTTTAATAGAAAGATAGTAAAAGGTACGGCTATAGAAGGCAAAATATCAACAGAACCAACTAAAGAAGATGGTGTTGCTGGATCAAATATTGTTGAACTATATAATAAGTATAATAAAAATGCTAAAAATTTAGTTTCTCAAAGCTTTCTTAAAACACCGCAAGGTGAAGAAACTTTTGATGTTAGTAACTCTGAGTTTGGCCAAGCTATAGGTGGGTTAGTTGAAACAATTACTAAAAGATTATATGATCCTGTACCACAAGATCTTAAAAGAGATATAAGCAGAAATGATTTTAAAAATGATTTAATTTCTGAAGCAGGTACTATTATATCAACTGAGTTTGATCCCACTAAACAAGACATCGGTAAATTTACAACAAGCCGATTAAATTTAAGAGCAAATAGATTAGCAACACAAAGGTTTGGCCAACAAGTTGCACAAGATGTAACTGAAGCTAAAAGTATTACAACAGAACAGGCGGAGCCAAAAGAAATTACAAAAGCAAAAGATACATTAAAATCATTAGGGTTTGAAAATTTATCTAATGAAATTGATAGTGCAGGAGAAAGAGCAATAATAAATGCTGAAAATAAATTAAAAGGTACAGAAAAATTATCTGCTTCTAAAAGAATAAACATTAGAAATAAAGCTTTTAATGAGATTATACAAAGCAAGATAGCTAAAGATATAAAAGATTTATTTGGTAAGAATACAGCTACCTCTAAATCATTTACAGACTTCTTAAATAATAATTTTGAAGTATTAAGAGATATAGCTTTAGATAATATTAATTTTAAAAAAGGTAAAGGAGAAACTTTAAATTGGAATCAAACTCCTCCTTCTAAACAGGAATTTATAGATTATTATATTGCTGAAGGTCAAAATAATTCTACAAGATCAGATAGAAAATTAAAATTACAAAATGCTGTAATTCAAGAAATAAGTACTCAACAAAGAAAAAAAATAAAAGAAACACAGCCAGAAAAAGCACAGCAATTTGAAGATGAAACAGGTATTATATTAGCAAGCTTTATTGATAATAAAAATTTAGGTAATCAAATTGGTTATACTTCCTATGCTCCTAATTTTAACATTCAAGCTATAAGAATATATGGCAAGCCTAAAACTACTACTGTAAATATAAAAGGTGCAAGAAAAAAGATTTTTGCAAATGCAATTAAAGCGGCGGAACAAATAGAAAAGTTGGTTTCTTTAAGTCCTAATATTATTAAAAGAAATGAAACAGATTTTAGAATTCAATATAAAGGCCAAGATAAAGAGTTGGTTGAGTTAAATGAAAATACAAGAAATTATTTAACTGAACAAAGAAATAAAATATTTAAGAAATACGGTAATAAAGCTATTAGGCCTAATAAAAAACCCACTAAACAAATTGGTAATACATTTTCAAAAGCTAAAAATTGGTTTAATAAAAATGATGTTTCTATATATAATAATACTAATAAAGAAACATTTAATACCGTAACTAATGAATTAAATAATATATTATCTAAACCAGAAAATAAAGAATTAGGTAATATAGTATATTGGATATTAAATAATAGTGTAGATAATAGAGAAACGCATTTTTTTCCTAATGGTGCCGAGGTTGTTTCTTTATCTAAAAAAGGTAAACCTGGTGAAATAATAGTATGGGAACATGCTGTAGAAAATACTACAGCCTATAAATTTTTATTTCCTTATTTTTTCAAACCTAAAAAAGAATTTTTAGAAGCACGAAACGCTTTATTAAATAATTTTAAACAAGCTGGTTTATCACAAGAAGAGAATAAATTACAAGATAAAAAAAGAAAAAGAACAGATTTCAATGTATTTGAAGATTCTTGGACAAGTATATATAAAGATGCAGGTATAAATTTACAAAATCAAGAATGGGTTGCTCCTGGAAAAAATCAATATGAAGGTGTACAAGCCTCAAATATATTAGATACACAATTTAATGAACTATTAGAAAAAGTAAAAGGTGTTAAAGCTGAAGCTAGATATTCTGATGCTAGAGCCGCAAAGTTAGGTGCAAAAAGAAATCCTTTTAAATTTTTTGTACCGTATTCTGCGGAAGATTATATGGGTCTTATATATCCAACATTAGGCAAAGGTAAAGTTGGTGACGAAAATTTAAAATGGTATAAAAAGAATATTATAGATCCTTATGCTAGAGGTGTTCGTGATTTTGAATCTGCTAAACAAGTATCTCTTAATAGTTGGGCTGATTTAAAAAAACAATTAAAAAATACTCCTGCTAGATTAAATAAAGAAGCTGTAAGGGATTTTACAAATGAGGAGGCTATAAGATTATATTTATGGAATCAACAAAACATGCTTCCAGAAGGTGTTGCTAAAAAAGATATAGATGCAATAACTAAATATATTGAGGGCAATAAAAATTTATTAGATTTTACAAATCAAATACAATCTTTAACTCCAGATGGTTATCCTGCACCTAGTGGTTCTTGGCTTGCAGGTACAATTACTACAGATCTTGTTGATTATACTAATACTGTTAAAAGAGGTGATTATTTAAAAGAATGGCAAGATAACGTTGATGTTGTGTATAGCAAAGATAATTTAAATAAGTTACAAGCTTTATATGGTGATAATTATGTGGAAGCATTACAAGATATGCTTTATAGAATGAAGACCGGAAGAAACAGGCCAATTGGCGGTAACAAATTAACTAATCAATATTTAAATTGGGTTAATAACTCTGTTGGTGGTATAATGTTTTTTAATACTAGATCTGCATTACTACAAACAATATCTGCTGTTAACTACGTAAACTTTACAGATAACAATCCTTTACGTGTTGCTAAAGCTTTTGCTAATCAACCACAATTTTGGAAAGATTTTAGTACAATATTTAATTCAGACTTTTTAAAATCAAGAAGATCTGGATTAAAAACTGATGTTAATGCAGATGAAATTGCAAGAACAGCAGCTACAGCAGAAAATAAATTTAGAGCAGGTTTAGCTTATTTGCTTAAAAAAGGTTTTATACCTACACAATATGCAGATAGCTTTGCAATATCTTTTGGTGGCGCTACATTTTTACGAAACAGAATTGATTCATTGAAAAAAGAAGGCATGACCGAACAGCAGGCTGAAGAGCAAGCATTTTTAGATTTTAAAGAAATAACAGAAGAATCTCAACAATCTTCAAGGCCGGATAGAGTTTCAATGCAGCAAGCAAGCCCTTTAGGACGCGTTATATTAGCTTTTGCTAATACACCTATGCAATATACTAGATTGACTAAAAAAGCGGCCTTAGATTTGATTAATAAAAGAGGTGATTGGAAAACAAATTTATCAAAACTTGTATATTATGGAGCAGTTCAAAATATAATATTTTCATCTTTACAAAGTGCATTATTTGCATTAGCATTTTCTGATGAAGAAGATAAAAAAGAAAAACAAAAGTATATTAGAATTGCAAATAATGGATTTGATACATTGTTAAGAGGATCTGGAGTTCACGGTGCCGCTGTAGCTATGGCTAAAAATATAGTACTTGAAGCAATTAAACAAGCTGGTGGAAGAAAAGATTTTGAAAAAGCAGCATTACAAATAACAACTTTGTCACCACCTATAGATTCTAAGATTAAAAAATTGATGTCCGCTGGTAGAACTTTTAAATATAAACAAGAAATTGAAAAAATGAAAGAGCTACCACTATATGATATTAATAATCCTGCTTTAATGGCAACAGGAAGAATATTATCAGCTACAGCTAATATACCTCTTGATAGAGCATTACAAAAAGCACAAAATTTAAAATTGTCTGTTGATGACGATACTGAAATGTGGCAATCAATTGCATTAGCTTTGGGTTATAATAAATGGGATTTAAATATGCAAGATCCTATTAAAGAAAAAAAGAAAAAACCTAGCATAGTTGATTTACGAAATGCTCCATTAAAAAAATTAGAAAATTTACCAAACGGAGTATTAGGTAAAGCACATAAAGATGGCACAATACAAATTAGAAAAGGTTTGTCGACTAAAAAGAAAGCGGAAGTGCTTAAGCATGAAAAACAACATGTTAAAGATATGAAGTCTGGTCGATTAAATTATGATCAATCTTATGTATATTGGGAAGGAAAAAAATATCCTAGAACATCGAATAAAAAAATAATTTATAACGGTAAGGCCTTGCCTGAAGGCCACGGTTCTTTTCCTTGGGAAAGAGCAGCAAATAAAGCAGTATAATTATGAGAAATACACCATTACCATTTTTTAAAGTTGATACAGAAAAATTAAAATCTGGCTTTGAAAAAGAACAATTAAAAAAAAGTTTTAAAACTTTAAAAGAAAAAAGAAAGGAAAGACCTGAAACTTTTAAAGAAGCTGGAGTTAAAACCAGAAAAGAAGCTAGAGATAATATAAAAGGTAAAAAAGGAAAAGAAAGAAAATTAGCTAGATTTGAAGCTGCAGATGAAGCTAGAAAAAGAAAAAAAATACGTCAGTCTGAAAGAATGCAAAACTGGGCTGAAAAAAATGTATTAAAAGGTAAATTTGATAGTGTAGAAGAAGCTAAAAAAAGATATGCTTCATTAAGAGAAATAACTGATAAAAAAAGAAAAGCTTTATCAGAAGTATTAGGTGAAGAATTAATGAGCCAAAATACTAGTGATCCGGATGATGAAACTTATGACTCAATATACCCGTCTGTAACATTAGAAAATTTAAATAAAGATATATATAGTTAATAAAAAAAAGGGGCTTCACGGCCCCTTTAATTATTTAAAATATTAATCCTATTAGTATACCTACTATAGGTCCTAATATTGCCCATGCTTCTAAAAACTTAATCTTTTTAAGTTCCTTAGCAGAGAATACATTATCAGAAGTGTCGAGAATAACATCTCCGGCTTTATCTTTTAATTTAGATAATTCTCCTTCTAACTCTTTAATCTTTGCTTTAGCATCAGAAAATGTAAATCGCTTTGCCATAATATTAAATTTAGGTTAACCATCGCAGCTTAAACAATTAGGATCCATAGCTGCTGCGGCTATATCTCCTCTCAATACGGATTCAGTCCTCATATAATATAAGGTTTTTATTCCGCGTTTCCATGCTTCAATATGTACTTGATTTATCCAACGAGGTGTAGCCTCAGAAGGAAAAGCTAAGTTAAGTGAAACAGACTGATCTATATAATCTTGCCTTATACCTGCTTGTCTAACAAGCTCAAGCTGATTAATTTCTTTAAATGTTTTAAAGACGTCCTTTACTTTTTCGGCGTCTTCGGTTTCTTTGGATTGATATATTCTTCCTCTTCCATCGTAAAACCATCCATTAAGTTGTTTAATTCCTTGAACGGATCCACCATCTTCCAGAATTTTATCCCAAGTTTCTTTATTATCGATACCAATTTTTCTAAGTACTTTTTTAAGTTCTAAATTTTTTCTTATAAATGTTCCTTTAGCAGATTGTTCTGTAAACACATTTGCTGCCCAAGGTTCAATACCTGGTGAACAATTACCTGCTAATTTGCTATTAGACACCGTGGGTGCTATAGCTCTCAAATGTGTATTTCTAAACCCTGTGCCAACACACCATAAGGGTTCGCCATATACTTCAGCTAATGCTCTTGATGCTCTAGCTGTTTCTATTTGTATTTTTGAAAATATTTCGCGCGTTTTGAATTGCGCTAATAAACTTTCGAAAGCGATTCCGCTCTTTTGCAATAGGCTGTGCCACCCAAGGACACCAAGTCCAAGTGCCCTCCCTTTCTCCGCACTGCGTACAGAGTTCTCGAATCCTTTCATATTCTTTGCCCTCTGAATAAATTCTTCTAGCACACCGTCCAGGAACCAAGTTGCGTCGTAAATTAAATTCGTATTCTTCCACTCGTCATATCTATTTAAATTTACAGATGATAAACAACAAACAAAAGAATGTGATTCATCTGTATGTAATACAATTTCACTACATATGTTAGTCATATGTACCTTTAAACTATTTTTCTTATATGCTGTTGGATTAGCTTTGTTTGTGTTTCCTTTAAATAAGATATATGGTTCACCAGTTGCTTTACGCTTTTGGATAAGCTTTGACCATTTTTGTCTTGCTTCTGGATCTCCTGCTTCAAGTCTTCGCATAAACTTATCGCCAACGACAGCACACTGGTGCAAGTTAAGAGATTGTCTATTGACATCGCCTTTAGGTTCTCTAGTTTCCAACCATTCGAGGAAGTCATTGTGTTCAATATTGATATTAGTGCTTGCAGCTCCTCTTCTAACGGAACCTTGATTGGTCGCCAATATAGTTGAGTCATATACTTTGCAAAAAGGGACAACACCGTCTGAAGTTCCATTACCTGTAATTTTAGATCCGGCAGGACGTATCATATTAACTCCGATACCTACACCCCCGCCGTGTTTTGCAAGTAACATCATTTCTAAATTTTTATTACCTATATCCTGTATGCTATCAGCAACATCAATTCCAAAACAACTTATAGGTAAACCTCTATCTGAACCTGTATTAGAAAGCACAGGTGAAGCCAAACATAACCAACCCTTCCATATATAATCAAAAAACTTATCTGCAAGTTCTGGCTTATATAAACGCTTTGCTACAGTTTTAGCAACTCTCATATAAGCATCACGAGGTGATTCACCATTAATTAAATAACCACCGGTTATTGTTTTTTTATACACATCTGTATCACCCCAAGTTGGATAATCTTCTCCTTTAATCCAATTATTATTCCACATTTAAAAAATATATTAAGTACCCTATAGATACATTTAAATTAACTAATACAAGATTCCACTGTTTGGCTACCCAAACCTGCGGAACAGATATAACTCCACCTATAATATAAGTTATAACACCTATATTATCATAATGCAAAAGATAAGGTGACATCATAATAAATGATGTGCCCATATAGCCAAGTCTATTAGCTATTCTTTCTTTTGCTGTTAATCTTCTATCTTGAACTAATAGTCTAAGAAAAGATCGCTTCCATCTAAATTCACAACGTATACAAGTTTTCTTATATACGTGTTTAAATTTATGATCTGCTTTTTTTCTTTGACATACATTACAAATTCTCATTTACCAAATATCTTCAAAATCTTCACCTTCATTAGCCTTCGAGTAATCAGTAGGCCTAACAGCAAAAAAATCAGTATGAGTGTGCCCCCCGGTAAGATGGTAGAACCAGTCAAGATTACTCGCTGCGACTTCGTCAAACTCAAAGTGTTCCCGTTGGTTGCTGTAACCGAGTTCAACAATTTTTTCGTTAAGACGTTTTCTAATAAATTGTTTGAGATCGTAGGCTTTAAGGTTTTCAATGTCTCCTTGTTCAAACATTTTATCAATGTATCTTTCTTCTGCTTTAAGCATTG
>Ga0310343_10000144_pt1 | contig 30771 bp, 25 predicted proteins | sample HC15DNA2025_MG_FD_203519 | JGI IMG/M metagenome (GOLD analysis project Ga0310343, IMG submission 203519) | Marine microbial communities from station ALOHA, North Pacific Subtropical Gyre - HC15-DNA-20-25_MG | ecosystem: Environmental > Aquatic > Marine > Oceanic | place: Pacific Ocean: North...
ATGTATTCTAATGGTCTTTCTGAAGAATACATTGGAAAAGCAACTAAAGAAAATAGAGATCAATATATTATTGCATCAAAAGGTGGTATGAATCCCATGCCTTCTCCTACTGATACAAAAGTAGCTCAAAGAGTAAATGAAGGCCCAAATAAATCTGGGTTATCATCAGTGCATATAAAAAGATCCGTAGATGAAAGCTTAAAAAGATTACAGACTGACTATATAGACTTATATCAAACTCATATTTTTGATCCTTTCACCAGACAAGAAGAAACTCTAAAAGCATTAGATGATTTAGTTACTCAAGGTAAAATTCGATATATTGGATGCTCTAATTATATGGCTTTTGAATTAGTCGAAGGAATTCATATTTCAAGAAAATATGGATGGGCTGAATTTGCAACTATTCAACCTGAGTTTTCTATGTTCGAAAGAGAACCAGAATCTGAACTCATACATGCATGTGATAAATATAATGTTGGAATACTCCCCTACTTTCCTCTTGCATCAGGTTTTCTTACAGGAAAATATAAAAGAGATCTTATACCAGAGGATGGTAGATTAGCTGGTGGAAATACTGCATGGAGTGAAAAATGGCTAAATGATGAAAATTTTGAAATTATAGAAAACTTAGAACTTTGGGCTAATAATAAAGGAATTACTATGGTTCAGCTAGCATTTGCTTGGCTTTTATCAAAAAGATCAGTAAGTTCTGTTATAGCTGGAGCTACTAAGGTTGAACAAGTTAAATCCAATTCTGAAGCTTCAGGAGTAGAATTATCCAATAACGATCTAGAAGAAATTGATAAAATTTTGCCTCAAACAAATAAAGCTGGCGTTGGTAATTTACCTAGAAGAATTCAGAATACTCCTTAGTTTTTCTCTAAATAATTCATCGCAGACTTAACGCCTCCAGAATTATAGTCTATTTCTCCTAGTGATAATCCCATCTCAACGGAACTTAATGTTCCCAATAACATAGGATCATTAAAGTCTCCTAAATGGCCTATTCTGATTATTCTTCCTGACCATTTCCCCAATCCTGTGCCTAAAGATGTATTGAATTTCTCTAGAATAATTTTTCTTATAAAGTCAGCATTAACTCCTTCTTTAAAGATAATACTTGTTAATGAATTTGAGTATTCATCCTCGTTTAATGGAAGTAATTCTAATCCCCAATTTTTTACAGCAAGCCTAGTTGCATTTGCATGCCTTTCATGTCTTTTAAAAACATTATCAAGTCCTTCTTTTTTTAATAATTTCAACGCTTCTTCTAAGCCAAAAAGAATATTAGTTGAAGGTGTATAAGGGAAAAATCCATTAATATTATTAGTGATCATTTCATTCCAATCCCAAAAGGATCTTTTGTAATTATTAGACTTAGAAGCTTCTATAGCTTTCTCACTAACAAAATTAAATGCTATACCAGGCGGTAACATTAAGCCTTTTTGAGATCCTGCTATGGTAACATCTACATTCCATTCATCATGAGAATAATCAATAGAGCCAAGCGAAGAAATTGTGTCTACCATTATTATGGCTGGATGCCTGAGAGACTTAATCATTTTTATTATACTTGGGATTTTTGAAGTTACTCCAGTAGAGGTCTCATTATGAACCATACAGATAGCTTTAATATTGTGATCTTTATCTTTTTTTATAACATCAGCAATTTTTTCAGCATCAACCCCTGATCTCCAATCTCCACTAATATAGTCAACTCTAAATCCTAATTTTTCAGCCATAGTTTTCCATAATGTAGAAAAGTGACCAGTCTCAAACATCAGTATTCTATCACCTTCTGAAAGTATATTTACCAAAGAAGCTTCCCAAGCACCAGTACCTGATGATGGAAAAATTATAGGAGTTGATTCTTTTCCTTTTACAACTTCCTTTAATCCTTCGATAATATTTTTAGTCATATTTGAAAATTCAGGACCTCTGTGATCAATAGTTGGATAACTTATTGCCCTTAAAACACTATCTGGAACATTCGTAGGCCCAGGAATTTGAAGGAAATGCTTCCCGTTTTGTGTCATAGCTACCTCTTTGGATTATTTTGCTAACTGTATTATATCTATGAAATATATTTTATGATGATAAGTAAATAATTATTAACATTGAATACGTTCATTTTATTACAAGTTATTATTACCTGCTTTCTAGGTGCAGCATCACCTGGGCCAAGTTTAGTTTTAATATCTAGAAATGGAATAGCAAACGGTATATTAAGCGGAACAACAACAGGCTTAGGTCACGCTGTAGGCATTTTCTTTTACTGCATGATATCAATCATAGGAATATCTTTATTCTTTAGAATAAATTCTAAAGTATTAGATTATCTAACATTAATATTAGTTATCTATCTTGTTTTCTTAGCAATAAAAATTCTTAGATCTAATTCAAACATAAAACAAAATATAATTTCAAAAAAATTACTCACAGAAAACTTCATAGAAGGTTTTTTGATTTGTTTCTTTAATCCAAAAATAACAATCTTTTTCTTCGCAATTTTTTCTCAATTCATTAAATCTGAAACTACTATTTTTCAAATCTTTTATCTTGCTTCTATTGCTTCAATAATAGATTTTCTTTGGTATACCTTTGTCTCATTTTCTGTAGGAAATAGTGCTATTAGGAAATTTTTAAATAAAGAAAAAATATTAAATCTAAGTTCTAGTATGATACTGATTGGAATTTCATTATTCATCGTATATAAACTACTTATAAATTAGACACCTGGGAAAGTATTAATATACATATAAAAATGGCTATATTTATGGATACTCATCATAAAAATAAAAATTCCATTTTTCTGGGAAAAAAATTTATTGATTATTATTATTTTTATATTATTATTCTAATAACTTGATAAATATTCAGAGGAACTGCTAGATAATAGTCTGAAAAGTAGTGGTCTTTTTCGGCTTTCGGCGACGAAAAGTTTTTAAGAGTTTTTACCCTGTGTAAATAATGCTATCTGATTTATTATCAAGAAATAAGCCCGCTTCTTTGGCTTACTGGTTGATGCTCAGGCAGTTTACTCTGGAGGTGGGTTTTATTATTTAAGAATGTGCCAAATAGGTTGTTAAGAAAAAATAAATCATCTATTCTAATTCATATATTTGTATATAAAAATTGAAAAAAAATAAAAACATAACAGCTTATTCAATACAAGATTTTTCTCAATGCCAGCATAAAACTTGGCTAGACTTTTTAGAAACTCCCAAAGATTTTTCTAAAAATTATGATCCTTGGTTAGAAATTATAAGAAAAATTGGAATAGAACATGAAAGAAATTATTTAGACGACTTAAGAAAATCTGAAAACATTTATGAAATTGATAAAAATCTTAGCTTTGAAGAAAAAGAAGAACTAACAGATGAAGCAATAAAAAGAAATGAAAAAATTATTTATCAACCATACCTAAGATATAAAAAATTTACAGGATCACCAGACTTTTTAGTATTCAAAGATAATTATTATGAGCCCTGGGATGTAAAATCTGGATTCAGAATAAAGCCTGAAAATATTTTACAATTATGTCATTATTCTTATATTTTGGATAAAAAATATAGTTTACTCCCAAATTCTGGAAAAATAATTCTAAGAGATAAATCTTCACATGATATTGAAATAAGAAGGTATTTTGAATATTTTCTTAATATAAAAAATAGAATTTTAGATTTTATAAATTCCCAAAATGAAATCCCTGAAGCTTCTAAATGTAATTTATGTAACGTATGTGATTATAAACTGCTATGCGAAGCCAATTGGAAAAAAGAAGATCACCTAAATCAAGTTGCAAATATTAAAAAAAATCAAATAAAATTCCTACAAAACCAAAATATTGATACTCTTGAAAAATTATCTAAAATAGATTCAAATATTCAAATCAAGGGAATAAATAAAAATTCTTTAGAGATTCTAAAACTACAATCCTCTTTGCAGTTAAACGAACGAAATTCAAAAAAATTAGAATATAAAATAATATTTAACCAAAAAAAAGAAATTAACGATCCTAATAAATTAATTGGTTTTGAAATCTTACCAGAACCATCTCAAAATGATCTATTTTTTGACATTGAAGGATATCCAATGTATTTCGATGATAATTCTAAATCATCAGGCTTAGAATACCTATTTGGGATTTATTATAGATCTTTTGGTCAAGAGACTTTTTTGAAGTTTTTAGCTATAAATCATCAAGAAGAAAAAAAAGCATTTGAGGATCTAATTGATTTTATTTTTTCTCATCTAAAAAAATATAAAGATGCCCATATTTATCATTACAATGCTTATGAAGAAACAGCATTAAAAAAACTTTCTCTAAAATATGAAACTAAAATATTTGAGGTTGATTATATTCTTAGAGAAAAAAAATTAATTGACTTATTTAAAGTAGTTAAAGATTCACTACTTATATCAGCAGAAAATTATAAATTAAAAACTATTGAAAAGTTCTATCAAATTAATAGAGAAGAAGATATTTCATCAGGTCAAGACAGTTTAGTTGCATTTGAAAAATACTTAGATAGTGGGCATGAAGAAATTTTAGAAGAAATAATTTTGTACAATCAACAAGATTGCAAATCATTAATTTATCTTCAAAATTGGCTTAATGAAATAAAACCAAAGAACATAAATTTCAATAAAAATTTAATTGATGAAAAAATTAGTGAATCAAATCTAGAACAAATTCAGATTGAAAAAAATCTTAGTTTAACAATAAAAAATCTTGATGAATCTGAAAAAGATATTAAACCCATTTTAGATCAATTAAATTTTTATAATAGAAAAGAACAAAGACCTGACTGGTGGAGTTTTTTTTCAAATAAAGAAAAAGATACGGAAGATCTTATAGAAGATAATAGTTGTATTGGTGGATTAAATCTAACTAATGAAAGTAATGATGGAAACTATAAAATACTTAATTTCAAATATCCCGAACAAATTACTAAAATGAAACCCGGCGACTCCGTTTTAGATCAGAATGGTGAGAATTCTGCTATGATCCTATCTGTTGATTACAAAAACTTTGAAGTGAAGATAAGATTAGGTAAAAATAAAATACCACCTTTATCATTGACTCCTTCACAGCCACTAAATACTAAATCTATTGATAATGCTGTTGCGGAATTCATAAAAGACTATAGCTATAAAAATTCTTACCCCGCAATAAAATCTATGTTACATAAAAAAGATACTTCATATAAAGGAAAGTTTGAATTTAATAATTCAATACAGGCTATAAAAAATAGAATAAAAAATATGAACAATTCTTATATTGTCATGCAAGGACCACCTGGGACAGGAAAAAGCTTTATAACCTCAAGAATAATCTTAGATCTTATTGAATCAAACTATAGAATTGCAATCGTTTGTCACTCTCACAAAGCTATAATAAACCTTATTAAATCAATAGATGACTTTGCTGTTGAAAGTAAAGTCTATTTCAAAGGGATATATAAGTCTAGTTCAAAAAAAATTGATCACCTATTTTCAAATATACAAATAGGTGATACTAACAAAGTTAACGTAAAAGATTACCAATTGGTAGCAGGTACAACTTGGGCTCTATCAAATTCTAATCATAGGATAAATAGTAAAGAGGATAAAAATTTTGATTACATTTTCTTTGATGAAGCAGGTCAAATGAGTATTTCAAAAGTTATAGCTTCTTCTTTATCTGCAAAAAATATAGTTCTTATAGGTGATCACATGCAATTACCTCAACCAACTACTGGCAATATAGAAGGAGAATCATCCTTATCACCTATTGAGTATTTGATTTCAGAAAAAAATACTATAAGCAATGATAAGGGTATTTTCTTAGACAAAAGTTACAGAATGCATTCAAGTGTTTGTGAGTTTATTTCAGATAGTTTTTATGAAAAAAGACTCCATAGCGATGAATTGAATAAAAATCAAAAAATAATTATTAAGGATAAAGAAATTCATAATGGTATTTTTGTGGCAGATATTAATCATTCTGATTATTCAGTGCAAAATATTGAAGAAGCTCAATTCACGAAAAATATATATAAAAAACTTATAAATAACACTTGGATAAATAGAGAAAATGAGAAGAAAAAAATAACTCAAAAAGATATTTTAATTGTTAGCCCATTTAATGCTCAAGTTAACTTAATTAAAGAAGAAATTCCAGAAGCACAAGTAGGTACAATAGATAATTTTCAAGGGCAAGAAGCCCCAATTGTAATAGTATCGTATGCTTCTTCAGACCCAGAAAATATCCCAAGAGGTTCAGACTTTTTCTTTGACTTTAGGAGATTAAATGTATCAATTTCAAGAGCAAAGTGTTTAGCAATAATTCTGCTCAATTCAAGATTACTAAGTTATTATTGTTCCTCAATAGAAGATATGGAAAGATTGAATTATTTTTGCAAGTTAAATTCTCTTGACAATAATATTGATAAATTAATAAACATACTTGACTGAGATCCAAAAATAAAAAAACTTAAAAACTCTTAAATTATTTTTGGCACGCCCGGGAGGACTCGAACCCCCAACCCTCTGGTTCGAAGCCAGATGCTCTATCCAATTGAGCTACGGGCGCATATCTGGGGTGGGCGGAGGGGATCGAACCCTCGATCTACCGGGTCACAGCCGGTCGTGTTAACCACTACACCACGCCCACCATGGGTAGTACTAATTATTAGCAGGTCCTTTACCTATGGATTTTCGATACTCATTAATTGTCTCATGAGAAGGAGGATAATACTTGCCAGGAACAACGTTTTCTTTAATAATTTTTTCCTTCACAAAAGCTTCTGCTCCTTCAAGGTCCTCTACCCACTCTATACATTCTTCAGCAAACCAAGAAGGTACAACTACTACTCCATCATTATCTCCTACTATCACATCTCCAGGTCTTACCAGTGCTCCTCCACACTGTATATCAATATTTTCTTCCGCCGGTTCTGCCCATGGCCTACCTCCATATGGTGTTCTTTCTTGAGCATAAACAACTAAGTCATAACCTTCCTGTTCTAGGACATCCAAATCTCTGATTGCTCCATCAGTTACTAATCCAGCTGCTTTATTCATTTTCAGTAGCAATAATTTCACATCTCCAGCTATAGCTGCATATTTAGCTCCCATCATATCTGCTACAAGAACATCGTCTTCTCCACATCTAGACATTGCTAGCATTTCTGGTGATTTTTCCATATCTTTCTTTGTCTCAAAATCAATGTCTAATCTTGGTGGCAAAAACCTTAATGTCCTTGCTCTAGCAGCCAGTCTTTTATTGGGAGTCATTGTTCTAACTCCTTCCATATATGGTAATGGAACACCCAAATAAATATTTAAGCATGACCAAACTGTTGCAACTGGCACTTTCTTAAATCTATCTAATATTTCTTTACTTACTTCTACCGATTTATAAGATCTTTCCATAGTTCCCTCTTCTATTATTGCAATATATTTGCTAATTCTATCAATAATCTTGTAGGTATCCCAGTTGCACCTTTATTATGCCATCTATCATCAGAATTTGTCATCATATTTGCTGCTATATCTAGATGAACCCAGGGAGTATCCTTAACAAAATGATGAATAAAATGAGCCGCAGTTATAGATCCAGCATTTCTACCTCCCGTATTTTTTATATCAGCTATCAAGGAATTATTTTGTTTTTTTGAAATTGAATCTAATGGAAGTTCCCAAACTGTATCTCCAGTCTCTAAACCAGCGCTGATAACTTTTTCCATTAATTCACTATCATTTGAAAAACCTGAAATATTACCCCTACCAAGCCCTATTGCTGCTGCTCCTGTTAATGTTGCAACATCTATAATTGCTTTAGCATTCAATCTTTTGGCGTAAGTAACACCATCTGCTAATGTCAGCCTACCTTCTGCATCAGTATTTTCAATTTCTATAAATGTTCCGTCCATAGCTTTAACAACATCGCTTGGTCTTTGTGCACTACCACTTGGCATATTTTCAGTTGCTAAGCATAATGCCTCTACATTAATATTTAATCTAAGATCTGAGATAGCTTCGATTGCTGAAATTACAGATGCAGATCCGCCCATATCACCTTTCATTGAAAGCATTGACCCTGAAGGTTTCAAAGATAATCCTCCGCTATCAAACATAATAGCTTTACCAATAAACCAGATAGAATTTTCTTCTTTTTTTGGTTTATATGAGAGATGAATAAGCTTTGAAGGCTCAACTGAGCCTTTTCCAACACCTAAAAATGCATTCATTCCAAGTTTTTGACATTCATCCTCGTCTAAAATTTTGCATTGAATACTTTTACTAGATAATTTTTGTGCATATTGAGATAACTCAGAAGGTGATAAGGTATTTGCAGGCTCATTAACTAGATTCCTTGCTTTCATTTCAGCCCTAGAAGTTATGATTGCTTTTTCGATTATGCTCCTAATTTGATCTTCTTTAATTTTAGATATTATCAAAATATTTGTGATTTCATTTTCATTTTTAGAACCTGACTTATATTTATCAAATACATATCTACCTAACAAAAATCCTTCAAAAGCTGAAAGTATAAAATTATCAGAATTTTGAGTTTTATTATTTATTGAATCCATTAAAAAAGATATATCATTGATATTTTTCGCAAGAGATATTCTTCCCAAATTTGCAAATGCTGAGCGTATAGAATCATTATTTGCTTTTTCAATATCTCCTAAACCTACAACAAAGATTTTAGAATATTTACTATTTTTAAAAATTTTATTTGGAGTATATATTATTTCAACTTTACCACTTTCAGAACTAAGCTCTTCTGAAGAAATCATTTCTGAAACTATTGAGTTAGACATATTATCTAAATCTTTGAAATCAAATTTATTATTACTATAAAGACCAATAACTAATGAATCAGATTTTGAATTATACTGAATATCTTTTATTATTTTATAATTTATTTTTTTCATATTTGTATCTTATTTTTATTTTTTTTAAATTCTAATACTAAATTTATACAAAAACAAAATGAATATTATTATTCTTGTTTGAACTAGATTTTTGAATTTGTTCAAAACTTTAACTAAAAAAGTTCAAAAATAAGTACTTTGGTACCTTTCTTTTTTCTTGAATAGAGATTAGATTTTGTTTAAATTCAAAAAATTTACTGGGGGGTAAATATTGAAAAGTATAAATTCAGTCAAAGTAGTTAGTGATGGTTCATATTTGTTAGATGGTGGACCATTCTTTGGTCCGGTGCCTAAAGTTCTTTGGGAAAAACAAGCTAAGCCAGATAGAAAAAATAGAGTTAGGCTTGGCCTAAACTCTCTACTAATTAGGAGTGGTGAGGAAAATATATTAGTAAATACAGGTATAGGATCAAAACAACCTGAAATTAATAGAGAAATTTATGGGCATGCTTCATCTAGGCTTATTAGAAACTTAAAATCTAATGGTGTTTCAGCAAAAGATGTAAATAAAGTTATCCTAACTCAATTACATTTTGACCATTCAGGTGGATCAACTTCACTAGATAGAGAAGGAAAATTAATTCCTACATTTCCTAAAGCTAAATACGTAGTTCAAAAGTCTGCTTGGGATGAAGCCTTCAATCAAGATGAAAGATTGCTTCCAGCATATGGCCACCCAGTTGATCATCTTAACATTCTTGAAGAAAGAGAAATGGTAGAATTTATAGAAGGAGATACTGAAGTTAGTCCCGGTGTATTCTGTGAAATGATAGATGGTTATTCTGAAGGTCACCAAATAGTAAAAGTTAATGCTGGTTCAGAAAGAATAGTTTATTTATCAGAATTAATACCTGCCCCTTCTCACCTACCATTGGCTTATATTACAGCCTATGACAGATATCCTGATCAAACCCTAGAAATCAAAAGAAGAATTATAGCTCAATGTGAACAACAAGGTTGGTTAATGGTTTTTGCACATGGATATAAAGAATATGCTGGTTATATCAAGAGAATGAATCAAACATTATCACTAGAACCTATAGCTATTTAGAAATAATACCTACAAGATTATTATCTTCTATAGATTCTATTTTTACTTTTGTTATAGCAGTGTTTGTTCTTTTATTTTCAGATTTAGCTAAAGAAAAATAAGAATAATTTTCTGTATAACCTGAATTTCTATATTTATTCTCCCATAAGACCTTTTGTTCTGTATCAATTAGTGATTTCAGAAATTTTTCTTTGAGTAGCCTAGAAATATTCCTAATTTCTTTAGCTCTTTCTGTTACTAAGGAAGTTTGTATTTTATCTTTGAGGTAAAATGCTGAAGTGCCTGGTCGAATTGAATATGGAAAAACATGTATTTCAGATATATTTGAATCAATTAATAATTTTTTTGTGTCTAAATGATCTTCTTCTTCTTCTCCTGGGAAACCAACTATAATGTCTGTTGTTATTGAAGAATTAGGAATTGTAAGTTTAATTTTATTCACTATTTTTGTAAATTGATCTGTTGTATATTTCCTTCTCATTGATTTCAAAACATTGTTTGATCCACTTTGTAGAGGAATATGAAAATGAGGACATAATATATTTTTATAATTTTTATTTGTCCAAAGATCTAAAATTTCATCACTAAATTCATGGGGTTGAACAGATGATAACCTTAATCGAGTTATATTTGTTCTATTCAAAATATTTACTAATAATTTATATAAACTCATTTCTTTTAGGTCATATCCATATGTTCCAAGCTGAGTTCCAGTTAGAACTACTTCCTTGCATCCTTTAGAAACTAAATAATTTATTTGATTAATTATTTCATCTTGATCTATAGAATTTTCCCTACCTCTAACCTTAGGTACAATACAGTAACTACATATTTGATTACAACCTTTTTGAATTGCAATAGAAGCCCTTGTTCTTCCAATTAAAATATCTTCAATTTTGGGCTCAACAATAAGTGGTATATTTTTAGAGAATTTTTCTGAAAGTATTACAGGAAGCTGATTTTTTTTATCATTACTTATAATAGTATCAACTATTCCCAAAGATAAAACTTCAGATTCGTTTCTTTGAGGGTAACACCCAGTAGCAACTAAATGAATTCCAGGATTATTTTTTTTTATAAAACGTAATCTGTTTCTAGCTTTTTTATCTGCTGATTTAGTTACAGTACAAGTGTTAAGGATATAAATATCAGAATTTTCAATGTTATCAGTTAATGTAAATCCTTCTAATAGAATTTCTTTTGAAATTCTTTGAGAATCAGCTGTATTTAGTTTACATCCGTGAGTTTCTATATAGACTTTCATCTAATTACAAATATCATTATCTTTATAAAACTTAAGTATATAATGTTGAATTGGTTCTATTATTTGAATCGATGCTATTTCTTTGAATTTTAGGAGTAAAAATGACTAAAAAAGTAGTTGTAACAGGAATAGGATTAATAACCCCTTTAGGCCTTGATAGAAATTCCTCATGGAAAGGTATCACTACAGGTATGAATGGTATCAAAGAAATATCATCATTTGATACTGAAAATTTCCAAACAAAAATTGCGGCTGAAATTACTGACTTTTCACCTGATGAAATTTTAGGAAGAAAATTTGCTAAAAGGCTCGATAGGTTTTCTCAGTTTGCATGTATTGCCGCTAAAGAAGCTATAAAGGATGCAGGTATATTTATTGAATCAGTTGATGTTAATCGTTTTTCAGTATTAATTGGTAGTGGCATAGGTGGAATTATAACTTTAAGTGAACAATTTGATGTTCTAAAAGAGAAAGGACCAAATAGAATAAATCCATTTTTAGTTCCAATGATGTTAAGTGATATGGCATCTGGTCAAGTCTCTATGATGCTTGGAACAAAAGGACCAAATTTTTCTACTGTTTCTGCATGTGCTTCAGCAGCAGATTCTATAGGTCAAGGAATGAGAATGATTCAAAGAGGAGATTCTGATATTGTTTTGGCTGGAGGTTCGGAAGCAGCAATTTGCCCAATAGGAATTGCTGGTTTTAATTCTGCAAGGGCTTTATCTACAAATAATGATAATCCATCAAAAGCTTCAAGACCTTTTGATGCAGAAAGAGATGGCTTTGTATTAGGAGAAGGTGCTGGAATAATTATACTAGAAGAAGAAGAATATGCTCTTAAAAGAGGTGCTACAATTTTAGCTGAACTATCAGGATATGGTGCAACTTCCGATGCTCATCATGTAACACAACCACATCCAGAAGGAGAAGGTGCGGCAGAAGCTATGAACTTAGCCCTAAGAGACGCTGGAGTGGAAAAAGAAAAAATAGCCTACATTAATGCTCATGGTACCTCTACCCCACTAAATGATAAATTTGAAACTATTGCAATAAAAAGAGCATTTGGTGACCATTCAAAAAAAATTAAAGTTTCTTCAACAAAATCAATGACAGGTCATTTACTTGGTGCAGCCGGAGGAATTGAAGCTGCTTTTACCGTATTGGCAATCAATGAAAAAGTTGTTCCCCCAACTATAAATCTAGAAAACCCGGATATTGACTGTGATTTAGATTATGTTGCAAATCATGCCTTAAAAGGAAATGTTCCTGCAGCAATTTCTAATTCTTTAGGTTTTGGTGGTCACAATAGCTCTCTTTTATTTCAAGACTATCCTAATCAATAATGCTTGTAAGTATTGAAAATAATAAATTTACTATTCAAGAAGAAAATTCTAAAAATAAAATATTATCAAACAAAAATATATTAGAAATTCTTCTTGATAATAGATTGATCAAAGATAAAGATAGAAAAAAATTTTTACAGGACTTTGATATTGAAAAAATTGATCCATACGAATTTTCTGAAATGGAAAAAGCTGTAGAAATGATTTCAACTAAAATTAATTCAAAATCTAAAATCGGAATTTATGGAGATTTCGATGCCGATGGATTAACTGGAACAGCTATTCTTTTTGAAACCTTAAAAACACTTGGAGCAGATCCAAAACCTTTTATACCTCACAGGGAAAATGAAGGACATGGAATTTCATTAAATGGATTAAATACACTAATTGATCTAGGATGTGATTTGATAATTACTGTTGATACAGGTACAAATTCTAATGAATTAATAGATAAACTTATAGATGAAAAAAAAATAAATTTTGTTATTACAGACCATCATATTCCCGAAAAAACAAAATATAATTATCCAATAATCAATCCTGTATTTGAAAATAATAAAACAATTTATTCAGGAGCTGGGGTAGCTTGGCTATTATCTAAAGCATTATTCGATAAATTTAATATCCCAATGAAAGATGGAATTACTTCTTTAGCAACTATAGGAACTATAGCAGACGTAGCACCATTACTAAATAACAATAGAATTATTGTAAAGAATGGATTATTTGAAATTTCTAAAACCAAAAATTTTGGTATCAGGGCATTGAATAATTTAGTTGGTAAGAAATTTTTTTATGAAGCTCCTGAGAGTGAATATATATCATTTTCATTAGCACCAAGAATAAATACCCCGGGAAGAATCGAAGATGCTTACTTAGCCTTAAATTTATTAACTAGCCAAAATTCTAAGACTGCTCATAATTTATCTCAAAAAATAGAGATAATGAATGATAAAAGAAAAGATCTATCTAGAAAGCTATGGGATGAAGTTCAAGGACAAATTAACTCTCAATTTACTAATCCTATTATTATATTGGATTGCTCAGGTTATCCATTAGGTTTACTTGGTCCTTTAGCAGGAAGACTTGTCGAAAATTTATCTAAACCTATTTTATGCTTTGCTAAAAGAAATAAAATTTGTAGATTTTCCTCAAGGTCAGGAGATAATTACAATTTATTTGATAATTTGAGTAAATTACAAGATTATTATTTAAGCTTTGGTGGGCATGCAAGCGCTGCTGGTTTTTCTATTTATGCCAAGGATTTAGAATCATTCAAGAATGATTTATTTAATATAAATATTTCAAAGAAAAAATTAAATTCTACAAAAAAATATAAAATTGATCTTGAATTATCTATATCTGAATTAAATTTTGAACTATGGGACGAAATAAGATGTCTATCTCCATTTGGAGAAAAAAATCCTATTCCTATTTTTTTGGCTAAAAGAGCTAATCTAGAAAATTACAGAAAAATAGGAAAAGATAAAAATCATATGTCAGGTCAAATTTCAGCAAGAGATAAAATTTTCGATTTTATTTATTTCAACTGCGGAGACATAGAAATTAATAATGGATACATAAATTTTATATATCAATTACGGTATGATTATTGGAATGGTAAAATTCAAAAAAAACTACAATTACTCGAAATTGAAAATTGTTAGCTTTGAATCAAGCTTTTCTAGTCTTAATACCAAGAAATGCAATTGATACTACAAAACAAATAATAGCAATAAAATGTGCTTCCTGAAAACCTAAAATATAAGTTCTATCCAATCTTACCCACTGAATAGCAAATCTTCCTAGACTGTACCATGCTAAATAAACAAACCAGAGACTTCCCAAAGGCTTAAGTTTATTTCTAAGTGTAACTAAAAAAATCATTCCTAGAACATCCCAAATAAACTCATAGGCAACAGCTGGGTGTACTGCTGTATCTGGACTAGTGCCTGGAGGAAAGTGGGAATTACTGTAATTTTGAGACCTCATCACACAAGAGTAACCTGGAGAATTTGGATTTGAAAAATACCACCCAAAAAACAAATCTGTTGCTCTTGAACAATGCTCTCCATTGACTATATCACCAATTCTTCCTATAGCTTGACCTGCTAGCATTGCTGGAGCTGCAAAATCCATGAGCTGTCCCATAGTTTCAGTGGTTGCTTTGGATATCTTCAGATATAAAATTCCTCCTAAAATACCGCCTATAATTCCTCCCCATAACCCTATTCCACCTTTCCATATATAAATGAAATATAATGGGTTATCTATGTAATAGTCTAAATTATCTATTATGTGGACTAATCTAGCTCCAATGATGCCACCAATTACACCCCAAGAAGCAACATTAAATACCAAATCATCCGGAATATCCGCTTTTCTTGATTGCTTTAAGACAATATAAATTGCTGCTATAACACCAACAAGTGAAAAAAAACCATGCCATGATAATGCTAAATATTCGAACTGAAATATCATAGGATCGAAAGGTATTTTTATCATATTATTAAAGAATAGTTTTGAAATTTCTATCTATATATTAAATATTCAAAAAAAAATTTCAATTATTTTTATAGAGATTTTAGTAAAAATGTTTTTAGATGATAATTTAGAAAAATTTTATAATTTTATATCTTCAGAAAAAGGATATAGTAACAACACCTTAATGGCATACTCAAATGACCTAAAATTATTTGCGAATTTTATGGAAGAAAAAGATAAGTTCGAATGGGCTGATGTATCCACTAAAGACATAAATATTTATTTCAACTCAATTAGAAAATCATTATCTGAAAGCTCTTATAAAAGAAAGTATGCATCTATAAAGTCTTTTTTTGATTTCCTTTATAAGGAAAAATATGTTTATAAAGAAATATTTGAAAATATTAGGTCTCCAAAAGTATCCACTCCTATTCCAAAACCTCTAAGTGAAAAAGATATAAACCTATTGCTAGATTTCAAGAATAAAAATAAATTTTACTATAGAGATAGTTGTATATTTATGTTGATGTACTCTTCAGGGCTTAGAGTTAGTGAAGTAATTAATATAAAACTTGGACAATTAGACCTAGATAATCACTCTGTAAAAGTAAGAGGTAAAGGAAACAAAGAAAGAATATTACCTATTTATGAAAATGCAGTTAAATGTCTTATATTTTTTATCAAAAATATAAGACCCTTTTTTTCAAAATCTAATAATTTTTCCTCTGTTCTTTTTTCAGATAAAAATTCAAATATAATATCAAGGCAATATGTATGGAGAAGCCTAAAAAAAAGAGGATTGGAAAAAGGTATAACAAAAAATATTACCCCACATATGATTCGACATAGCTTTGCAACACATATTTTAAAAGGTGGCGCTAGCATAAGGCATGTGCAAGAATTTTTAGGTCATAGTTCTATAGAATCAACACAAATTTACACTAAAATACCTAATCAAAAACTTATTGAAGACTATAATATTGCGCATCCAAGAGGAAATAAATAAAATGTAAAAAAGGAGAATTTTATGCCTGTTGTTACATTAGAAGGTTATCTGGGTTCTGGATATCAAAATATCGGCAAAAAAGTATCAGAAAAATTAGAAATAGATTTTGTAGATAGAGTTATCTTATCTGAAGTTGCTAGAGAACTTGATACACATTTAGGTGAAATTTTAGATCTTGAAAAAAAACCTCAAGAAAAATCTTTAGTTGAGAAACTCTCAGAAAGACTTCTCAAAGCCTTAGAGAAATCTGCACTAGCTGGCGGTGGAGCAGATCCTTTTTTTGGCCAAGGTGTTGAAAATCTACTTTCTCAACCTTATAAAGACTTTCCTCATACTGAGGAATTAAGCGAAAATTTAGATTTTACTAAAGCAATTCGAAAAGTTATCAAAGAAATTGCATCAGAGGGGAGTGTCCTTATTTTGGGAAGAGGAGCTTCTGGAGTGCTAAGAAATGACCCAAATGCCTTAAAAGTTGGAATTTATTGCGATGAAGAGGTAAGAATAAAGAAGTATGCTGAAAAATATAATATTTCTGAGGAAGAATCTAGACAAAAGGTAGTAGAATACGATGAAGGAAAGAAAAATTATTACTTAAATGTTTTTCAAAAACAACCTTTAGATCCATCAATATTTAATATTATATTTAATTCTGAGCTTTTATCAGAAGATGAAATAATCGATGATATATGTGAAAATGCAAAAAAATATTTAATGAAAAGATCCAATGCCAAAAAAAAGTAAAAAGAATAGAAAAAATAGTAAACCTAATGTTTTCAAACAAACAAACTTCGATTCCTCTCAACCTGCTGATAATTCTTTACAAAGGATAGAAACAAATGAATCTAAATCTTCATCTAATAAAGTAAATGAGAAGATAGTAATTTATAACAATTCAGTTGCTCTAGAATTAAGAAAAATGGGTATCATTTCGTCTTCTCTTATAGTAATACTTGTAATATTAACTTTTATTCTTGGCTAATTCAGAATCATTCAAAAATAGATTAAAAGATATTCCTAAAAAGCCTGGAGTTTATTTACATTCAAATACCAAAAAAGAAATAATTTATGTTGGAAAAGCTAATTCTTTACAAGATAGATTAAGGTATTATTTTTCACAGCAACCCGATTTAACTCCAAAGATTATAGAGCTGGTATCAAATATAGAAGACTTTGATTTTATAGTAACAGAAACTGAGCAAGAAGCTCTTCTTCTAGAAAATCAATTAATAAAAAAATATCAACCAAAATATAATGCTAGATTAAAAGATGATAAATCTTATCCATATATAAAAATAACTAAGTCTGAAAAGTTCCCACAGATTGTAATTTCAAGAAATCCCAAAGAAGATAAAAATAAATATTATGGTCCTTATTCATCTATATCTAGCGTCAGACAAACTCTAGATTTATTATCAAAAATATTTCCCTACCGTACATGTACTAAAGAAATTACAGGTAATGACCTGAAAGCATGCTTAGAATTTGATCTAGGTAGATGTAAGGCTCCTTGTATTGGTAATAGCAATCAAAAAGAATATGAACAAATTATTAATAATGTAGAAACTTTTCTTAGTGGCAAAACATCTTCAATAGTCAAAGAGATAAAGACAGAAATGGTAAAAGCCTCAGAAGAAGAAAACTATGAAAGAGCGGCTGTATACAGAGATAGGATCAGATCTATAGAAAAAATGCTTGAGAAACAAAAGGTTTCTGGGTTACATTATGAAACTTTCGATTTAATTTCTTGTGTAAAAAATAAAAACGAAGCAATGATAGTTGTGTTTAATATTAGAAAAGGAAATATGATTGCTCATGAAAAATTTAGAATAGAAAGAACTGAATCTACAGAAATAAATGAAATCATAAGACTTTTCTTATTTGATTATTATTCAAAATCCATTTTTATACCAAAATCTATTTTAGTTTCAGAATTACCATCAGAAAAAAGTATAATAAAAGATTTTTTAGAAAATAAATCTAATAAAACCGTTAACATAAGAATACCTCTAAGAGGTACAAAAAGTAAGTTATTAAAAATGGGCATTACAAATGCAAAAGAATCATTAAAACAATGGCAAATTAAGTGGATCAATGATTCAAAGAAAACAAAAATAGCCCTAAATGATTTACAAAATGAACTTGGTCTTTTATCTCTGCCTAACAGGATTGAATGTTTTGATATTTCTCATATTCAAGGATCAAATGTTGTCGCATCTATGTCAGTATTTGAAAATGGAATACCCAAAAAGTCAGATTATAGAAGATTTAAGATATCAGAAGATAAAAATGATGATTTTGAAGCTATGAGAGAAGTTATCTATAGAAGATATAAAAAACTTTTAGATAAAAACAAAGAGATTAATAAAAAACTAGATTCATTTTCTAAGACGCCTGATTTGATATTAATTGATGGAGGTAAGGGTCAATTAAGTTCTGCTCTTCAAATATTACTTGAACTAGGTTTTTCTGATATTCCAATTGCAGGAATAGCGAAAAGAGAAGAAGAAATTTTCATGCCATATAGTGAGGAACCAATAATTTTAGATAAGTCTTCACAAGGATTATACTTATTACAAAGAGTTCGTGACGAAGCTCATCGTTTCGCAGTAACTTACCATAGGAATATAAGACAAAAAAAAGCTATAAGATCAGAGTTAGATTTTATTGATGGGATTGGAAAAATAAAGAAAAAAGCATTACTTAAAAAATTTGGTTCTACAGAGGAAATTAAAAAAGCATCTATAAAAGAATTGATTTCAATAAAAAATATAAATCTGAGTTTGGCTAAAAGTATACTAGAAACACTAAACTCTAAATAAATCTAATCTAGATTCCAATAATTTTATTGCAGCAAGCAATGATTCCTTAGATTCTTCTATTTCAATACTTACTCCACTTAGTTCTAGTTTTATTTCTTTAGTTTCTAATATTTGTTTATCCTCTTGGATGAAATTTGATCTATGTAGTCGTAAATCTAAAATTAAGTTTTTAATTTTTCTTAAGTTTTTACTAGAAATTTTTTGTGGAATTATCCTTGATATATCATTTGTTGAAGGTGATATAGGCAAGTCTCTAGATAAGCGGTTTAATATTATAAAAGTTTTAGAAGCTTTATAAATTGCCTCTATTTTATAATTTTCAGAATTTGAGTTGAATATTTGATTAGAAAGAGTTGTTAAAGAGAAAGGGTTACCATCTGTAAGAAGGCCCCAGAGCCTTGCGGACGATAATCTAAGGTTATAAGCACCACCAGAAGCATTGAAACCCCTTAAACTAGCATACTGGTTCTTATTTATACTAGAAAAGCTTGAAAATGCGAAAGGTTCAACAAACTTAATACTTTCAGATAAAGAATAATCTGGAATTTTATTATTTTCTATGTTCATAATTACTTTCCATAATGCAGGAATAATAGAGGCATTATAGAAGCATAATATAAAAAATTGAAAAAATATTACTGATAACTTAATTACGGATATTCATAAAAATATTTTTATAGATATAAATTACATTAATAAATAAAGTAACAAATATTCTTTAAAATACACAGATTATTACCAGATCATAATATTTATTTGATTTGTTTATTAAATTAGCTTGAATCTTAAAAGAAACATTTTTTTACCTATGCAATTTTTTTTTTTGAAATATACCCATAAGTGTTACATTTAAAAAAATAGTTATTTTTTTGTAATTTAGTAGAAACAATAATAAATATATTTTTTCTACTAAATTTATAAATTAATTAGAACCTTTTCAAATATAAAAATATAAAAAATTATAATATTTATAAAAAAATAAACTCAAAATATAAAAAGGCATTTTAGAGGAAATTTATCTAAATATTAATAAATATATAGATTTAGATTGAAAATTATAATAATTTTTCAATTTTTTTAGTTATACTTCCAACAAGTATGAATAGTAAAAGTAGTAATGAAAAGGCAAATGTAGATCAATTAAGAATATGGTCTGCTTTCCTTTATTTTGATTATAGAGTTTTATGGTTCTCAACTGTCACAGCAACTGCAACTATGAATCTAAGGATGATTATTACTGCAATTTGGCTTTATGAACGAACTGGTCAAGGATCTACATTGGCTTGGCTAGGATTAATTGAACTAGCAGTAAGATTGCCAGCTAATTTATATGGAGGAGTTTTTGCTGATAGAGTAGATAGAAAAAAACTTATAGCATTCACTCAATTATTTAGTTTAGTTCTTATTGGTTCTATGGCAATACTTGAGTCAACTTCAAGCTTGGAAATATGGCATGTTTATCTAGTTTCTGGAATACTTGCTGCAAGTAGTGTTTTTGGAGGACCTGCAAGATCTGCATTTACAGCTAGAGTTGTCCCAAGAAATGTCTTAGGGCATGCTGTAGCTATGAATACTATAACTTGGCAGATTGGTACAATAGTAACTCCTTTAATAATATTGTTAAATACGGGTGATAGTGGGAGTGAATCTCTTATTTTATCTTTCTGGATAAATACTTTTTTGGCTTTTATAAGTGTAATTTCACCATTATTCATAAAAGAAAGTGGAAGAGCTTTAGATATTACTAAATCAGAGTCAGTGAATAAAAATATAGTTGAAGGATTCAAATATATAAAATCTCATCCAATACTTCCTGGATTATACATTCTTGATATCGGAGTGACTGTAGTTTCTTACTATAGAGAACTCTTTCCATTATTCGCGAGCAAATTATATCAAGGTGGAAGAGGTGCTGTTGTTACTTTAAGTATTTTTAATTCAGTTGGTGCAATTTTAGGAAGCTTACTAGTTGTTTATACTCATAAATTAAAAAGAAAGGGAGTGATTGTACTTTACGCAACATTAGTTTATGGTTTTCTATTGATAATATTTGGATGGTCAACATCGATTTATATAGGTATATTTGCTCTTGTTGCATTAGGCGCAGCAGATGCCGTAGGTATGACAATGAGGCAAACAGTCGTTCAGCTAACAACACCTGATAATATGAGAGGAAGAGCTACAGCTGCACATTCTTTAGCGGCAATGACTGCCAATGGAATTGGTAAATGGGAAGTTGGAATAATGTCTGATTTTATTGGTGCGGGAAATACAATGGTTCTTGGAGGCGTCGTGTCTATCCTTGTAGTGTTAATAATTTGGTACGGTCTTTCGGGAGTGAGAAAATATTCATATGAAGAAATTGGAGAAGTAAGAATTAAGACTTAATTTATTTTTTAGAGGCTGAGTTTTCTAACTCGGCGACCTTCATTCCTTCTCTAACATTAACTGTAGATAATAATAATGTTCCTGCAATTATTAATATCCAAATAATTAATACTCCAACCTTTTCGTCACTCGAGTTTACAGCAGCTACATATATTAAGGGCCCAATTACTGAAGCTGCTTTCATAGTAAATGCATAAAATCCAAAAAATTCAGCCGATTTCTTAATTGGAGTCATCATAGAAAAGCATGCTCTTGCTAAAGCTTGACTCCCACCAAGAACTACACCGCTAAAAACACCTAAAATTAGCCATTGATAACCTATGGATATTGAAAGTGGCTCCCATAGCACCGATCTCAAGAAACTTGGCCATCTATCTAGAAGATTATCACTAAGTATAGTTGGGTGTTTTTTACTAATTACTTTAGTATTTTCATCAATTACCGTAGCAGAATATTTACTAGAATCTTGTAATTCTACATTTTGTAAAAATTCTATTAATTGTGATTCACTTAACATTGCCCCTTCTTCTAAATGAAACCTTCTTTTCCATTCTCTTGCATTAGCAGTATCTAATAATTCAGGGACGCTACTAACAACATATAGATTTTCAGTTAAGCTAAATTCTATTTGGTAATCAAAATCCCTATCATCTTTTAGGCTCAAGGGAGCAAATCCTAATACAAATGCAACTACAAAAATCCATCCCATCAATGCTACGATTAATGATTCTTTAGTTCCTAATTTATCCGCAAGCCAACCGAAGAAAACTGCTCCTGGAGCAGCAACAAACTGGACAATTAGAATAGTTATCATATTAAAAATTAATTGAACGCCTAATACATCAGCTCCATAAGCTCCAGCGATCCCAATAACAGTTTGAACACCATCATTAAAAATATAAAAAGCAATTAAGAAACCAAAAAGATACTTATATTTTCTTACCTCTCCAAAAGTTTGCCTCAATCTACCAAATGCTGATAAAACAAGCTTTACCACTGATTCTTTTTTTACATATGTATCTATTTGCGGTTCTGGAACTACTTTTAATGTCCATATAGACCATCCAAACCACCATAGCCCTACAGAAATAATTGCTAATCTTGTTACTAAATCGCTATAGTTAGTTTCGTAAAAAGCTTGAATTAATATTAAGTGAACTAGTAGCAATAGGCCTCCACCTATATATCCATATGCATAACCTCTTGTTGAAATTTGATTTACGTATTTAGAATCAGCAAGACTTGGAAGTAGAGAATTATAAAATACATTTGCACCTGCAAAACCTATATTTGCAAGGAAATAACAACCTATAAGCCAAGACCATGAAGATGCAACATAAGCAGAAAAAAAACTTAAAATTGTAAATCCTGCACCTATTAACATGTAATATTTTAAAAAAGTCTTTTTTAGTGGATATGTATCAGCTATTGCCCCTAATATAGGACTTGTAATAGCAACAACCAAAGCGGACAAAGCAACTCCAAATGCCCAAAGTGACGAACCTGAAAAAGTTATACCCAAAATATTCATTTCGTCACCGAAGGATTCCTGAAATGCAATAACAAAATAGACTGGGAAAATTGCTGCTGCTGCTGATGTTGCAAATGCTGAATTAGCCCAATCATAAATACACCAAGCTCTTATTATTGATTGATCTTTCTTAGGTAGCTCAGATAAAGAGTATCCAGATTTATTTACAGATTTTTTTTTCCCGAAAATCACTTTTTTCCCTCATGATCAACTTGGTAAAGTAATTTTTCTAGCAAAATACCAAGCAAAGATTGCTTCAAAAAACAAAGAAAGTGCCCAGGATGCTCCCCCAACTGTTGGACCATAACTCTTAAGGAATAATATACCAGTAGAAAGACATAATATTAATACTATAAATCGATATATATTTATATAAAAAATAGGATTTGTAGATTTTGAATTCATAATAATTCCAACATAAATTTGTTCCATAACTAAAAATGGTGGTAAAAAAGCAAGCAATCTAAACACAACCATTGTTCCTGAAAGTAAAGAGCCCTTAATTCCGAAAATAGTTAAAAATATAAGATTACTTAAAATTGGAATCCAGCTAATAGCTAAACATACAAAAAGAGTAATAATTCCAATAATATATGAAAAGTCTCTAATATTTTTATACTTATATCCATTAGCTAAAAGTGAAAGAATAGTTGATTGACATCCATTTATCATAAATGTAACTGCACCAAAAATACCAAAACCTAAATTGACAGATGATATTGCTATTTCAGGATTATCAAATCTTGTTAAGCAAGCATTTATTGCAGGCATTGTAAAAGCAGGTAAAAATGCAGCAAAAAGCAAGGGAGTAAAAAATTTAGTCAATTCTCTTATATTTAGGATATCTTTATTTAGAATATCATTTGAATCAAATAATTTTTTTCTTACTAAAAACAATATAATAATAGTCTCAATTATCGAAGAAATAGTATAGGAAGTTATTCCCAAATTATATTTATCAAAATCTAAATAAAATAAAAATGATGCAAAAAAAATACTCAGTATAAATCCACTAATAGTTCCAATCCAAATATAGTTTGATTTTGAAGAAACAATTGAAATAGCATATAAATGCATTTTAATTACTAATAAAAATGGAATAAAAAAAGAAATTCTTAATGCATTTTCAACTTCTTTTCTCATATCACCAGAAGTTTCAAATACTATTTCTAGAACAAAGTTTATAACTGGGGAAAAAATTATTAAAGCTGAAAATAAAAGACATATGAACGCAAGAATTAGAACAAAAAAATGAATTTTGAATTTACTATAGTTCTTAAAATAAACTATTGTCAAATGTTGAACTCTTAATTGAGGAAGAGAAATTAAGAAAAGTATGGACATTGCAATAGAGAACACGCTAATTGATAATTCAGGATTTATACTTCTTACCATAAAAGCATTTAGTATTGGAGTTAGAAATTGAGTAATAGATAAATTAATCGATGTAGGTAATAATATAGCTAATGCAATCAGATAAAATTTATTGGAAAACATATTAGAAGTCAAAATCCTAGACTTTCTTTATTATAAATTCTTTAGATTTTTTCTTAATTACTCGATTCTTAAGTTGCCCTATAAATTCCGGAGAAGAAATAGTAATCTCATCACCAGAATTAAATTTCCAATCTCTTGTTGAATAAGATAGTTGACTAGTTCCAAAAAAGTGTAAGTGTATATCACCTGGACGTCTATGAATATCGTACTTGAAATGATGATACTCCATATTGTCTAAACTGTGAGACATATATTCTTCTCCTGATTTCAAGATTCCACTTTCATAAATTTTTGATCCATCTCTGTCAATTTCACAACTAATAGAAATATCCTTAAATTCAAGTCTTGTGTCAAGCTCTGGCCCAATAGAACAATTTCTCATTTTTGAATGCGCTAAATAAAGATAATTTATCTGCTCAGTTTCATGATCAGAAAACTCATTGCCAAGTGAAAATCCGATTCTTACAGGATTGCCTTGAAAATCAATAATATAACATCCTATAATTTCTGGTTCTTCTCCTCCATCTAGTGAGAAATCAGGGATCTCTAATTCTTCATTTGGGCCTTTCAAATTAGTCCCATTACCTTTGTAAAACCATTCTGGAGCCACTCCAGTATTACCTTCTTTTGGTTTGCCGCCCTCTATACCCATTTGAAACATTTTTGCTGAATCTGTTTGATCTTTCTTGAGTTCATTTTCATTATGCATCATATCTCTAGATTTTACAGATCCAGTGTGAGTTAATCCTGTACCTGAAATAAATAATTTATAAGGATCAGGATGATCTATGGGAACTAATATTTTTGGTAAATTATCAGTTTTATTTGAATGCATTATCTCATCATAAGAATATTTGAGAGCTGGCGCTTTTTCCAATAAATTAGTAATAATATTTTCTAAACTCAAGTCGCTAGATAATGAATAGTTAATTAATTCATATGTAGTACTTAAATTTTTGTTTATTTCAGTTATGTTAAATATTTTGTTCTCAAATAAAACCCCTACTATTCTAGAGTTTTCAGAATTTGACAATTGAATTAATTTCATTATTTACTCTCCAATATATACAAAATCATATTTTTAGTTTACGTTTTCGATTATCATAGATTATATTAGAATATATCTAAATCAAATAAATAAAGTTGCTTATGAGTAATGAATTAAAAATATTAATCGTAAATGGACCTAATCTTAATATGCTTGGTAAAAGAGAGCCTGAAATATACGGTTCAAAAACACTTGATGAAATAAATGATAACCTAAAAGAATTTTCTAAAGAAATTAGTGTTAATTTAGAATTCTATCAAAGTAATCATGAAGGTGAAATCTTAGATTTTATGCATGGGAAAAATAATTCTATCGATGGCTGCATAATTAATGCTGGTGCACTAACTCATTCTTCTACTGCACTGCATGATGCAATAAAATCAGTTAGTTACCCTTGTGTCGAAGTACATATGTCAAACATATACTCAAGACCAGAATCATGGAGACAAAAATCACTAATTGTTTCAGCAGTTATTGGAACAGTTCAGGGATTTGGCGAAAATAGCTATAGATCTGCTGTAGAATTATTGGCTTCTTCTATTAGATCTTAAAATTTTTCTCCCCATTGATCATAATTAAAATTCATTTCAACATCATTTCTTTCTCTAATTTTTTGGTGTGAATCAATTAGTTCATCAGGCAATGTTTTTTCATTACCTGGTTTTCCTACAACCAATAAAAATCCAACTTTGCTTTCACTAGGAATATTAACTACAGACTTTACTAAACCCTCATCCCAACCCCCTATTGGATGTGTTTCTAATCCTAACCTTGTTGCTTCTATCATGGCATTTTGACCACTAAATCCGATATCTAGAAATATTTTTGGATTAAATTTTTCATCAATCTCTTTTGTAGAAAATATTAATATTAATCCAGATTTTTTTGCCCAAACTCTATTATCCGATGACAAACATTCAATAATTTGATTAAACTTTACTGAGTTACTTTTTACACCTATGATACGCCACGGTTGAGCATTTCTTGATGATGGAGCCCACATAGCAGCTTTAATAATTGAATTTACCTCATTATCTTGAATTGGATCTTCCATAAAATTTACAGAACTTTTTCTAACTAAAATCGGATTATCTGGGGACATTATTTCTCCTATACTTTTACTTAGTTTTATTGTAACCTTTTCTTACTATTTTCTAAATTAAAAAAAAGGACTATTATGATATATGAATTTAGGACCTACCAAATCAAAGCTGGTTCATTACAAACTGTTATAAGTAAATTTCAAGAAAAAATTGAAGGAAGAAATACGATTTCAAAAATTGGAGCTTTTTGGTATTCAGAAATTGGTGTATTAAATCAAATAGTTCATGTTTGGCCTTATGAAAATATGGAACATAGAAATCAATGTAGAGAAAAAGCTGTAAAGAAAAATCTTTGGCCACCAGATACAGCAGAATACATGTTAAGAATGAATACTGAATTTTGGAAGCCGGTATCTTTTAGTCCAAAATGGGAACAAAGAAATATTGGTCCATTCTTTGAAATGAGAATCTATACTTTCCCATTTAATGAAATTAATAAAATGTTACCAGCTTGGGAGGAAAAAATTGAAGCAAGAAAATCTCTAGCTCCATTAGTTGGAGCTTTTGTTTCAGAAGTGGGAGAAGTGAATAAATTTATGCACATATGGGGATATAAAAGTCTTCAACATAGAACTGAGGCTAGAGAAAAATTTTCATCAATAGGATGGCCTCCAAAATCTGAAGCAAAACCACCATTGTTTATGGAAAATAAAATTGTAATGCCAAGTGAATTTTCTCCTATTCAATAATAAATTTTGATTGCCTCCAACACTCATAAGCAATCACAGAAACTGAATTACAAATATTGATCGAACGTATGTTTGGAAACATAGGTATATAAATCTTATTTTTTGATTGAAATTTTTGCAGTACAGCCTTACTTATACCTTTGCTTTCTGATCCAAATACAAATGTGTCAGAAATATTATAATTTAAATCTGTATATTTATTTTCAGCCTTTGTATCAGTCAGGTATATCTCAGATTTCCCCTTCATATTCATAAAATTCTCAAAATTTTCATGAATATGAACATTGCAAATATCAAAATAATCCAAAGAAGCTCTTCGTAGATTTTTATCATTGAGAGTAAAACCAAGAGGTTGTATAAGGTGTAAATCAGCATTAATATTTGCACATAACCTTATTATATTTCCAGTATTATGAGGTATTTCAGGCTCATAAAGTACAATATTCATTTATAAACTCCAACTATTTTAGTGAGTTGATTATTTAGGTCTTTAATATTGTTTATGGGTAAATTACAAACATAATTTTTACAAATATAAACAGTAGTTTTATTATCGTTTCTTCTTCCTTTCATAATCGGTAGATCTAACTCTTTTCTATTTCCGGTAGAAGAACAAAAAATTAAGTTAGGAATAAAAGAAGACAATATAAGAGATTTTGATTCTTCATAAAAATTATCTTCCTTTTTACCTGAAATCAATATCTCATAATTTTGTTCTTGCATTTGATAATACAACATAAACCATGAAGGTACATCAAGGGGACTTTTATCTAGAAGTCCTGAAACTTTTTTTATTGATTCTCCGACTATTTTAAAATATTTTTCTTCTCCAGTAAATCTGTAAATTTTATATAGATTTTGTGCTGCAATTGCAGCAGGATTAGGAACCATTGGATCGAAAAAGCCTTTTGGTCTTATTATTAGTTCAGTACTCTCAACTGAATCAAAAAAAATACTTTCTTTTTTACTCCAAAACTTTAATATAGTTTCATCACAAAAATCTTTAGCTAAATTGAACCAGTAGGGATCCAATGAAGAGTTATATAGTTCAAATAATGAGGATATAAAATAAGAATAATCTTCTAGAAATGAATTTTCTCCTTCTGTAGTATGAAGCAAAACATTATTCTTGAGATTGAATTTCAAAATAGACTCTGCAGTACTTTTTGCTTGCTCAAGATATTTCTTTTCATTGGTAATATTGTACCTATTACAAAGACTAGATATAAGTAATGCATTCCATGATGAAACAATCTTTTTATCCGTTCTCGGCTTTATTCTTTTTTGTCTTATTTCTATCAAATTATTCTTTGCTCTAGATATTGCAGAATCAATATCTAAAGTAGATATGTTTTTTTCTTCTGAAATTTGATCTAAAGATTTTGAAACATTAAGGACATTTTTACCATCAATATCTCCTTCTTCTGTAATATCCCATAAACTAGAAATTATATTGAAATCTTTTGGATTTAATATTTTTTTTATTTCATTATAATCCCAAATGTAATATGCACCTTCTTCACCTTCTGAATCAGCATCTTGAGTACTAAAAAATAGATTTTCTGTAGTTTTCATTTCATTATCTAGAAAGTCAAATGTTTGGTCTATTGCTTCAAGAATTTTTGAGTTTTTAGTTACCTTATAAGAAGTACACATAATTGATAAAATCAATGCATTGTCATAAAGCATCTTTTCAAAATGAGGAACTATCCATTTCTTATCAGTTGAATATCTTGCAAAACCTCCCACTAATTGATCATAGATTCCTCCATTTATCATAGAACCTAAGCTCAATTGCCCCATATTAAACCAATCATTATTTGAATATTTTTTCCCAAGTAAGTATAGAATTTGTAATTTTGTAGTTTCTGGGAATTTTGGAAAATCTCCAAATCCTCCATTTTCAAAGTCAAAAGATTTATTAATTTGATCAATTATTTTTTCATATATATTATCTGACTGAATATTTGATATTTCCGAAGAATTAAAAAATTTTCTTAGTCCTTCTATTACCACTTTAGTATGATTATCAATACTTGATCGATCATTATGATAAATTTCTATAATTTTAGCTAAAACAGACTTAAATGCTGGGATATTATGTCTATCAAACTTAGGGAAATAAGTTCCAGCATAAAAAGGCTCCCCCTTACTATTCATAAAAATTGATGCTGGCCAACCTCCTCTACCAGTTATCATTTGTATGGCGGCCATATATACAGAGTCAATATCTGGTCTTTCTTCTCTATCTACCTTTATAGAAATAAAATTTTTATTTAATATCTCAGCAGTCTCAATATCTTCAAATGATTCTTCTTCCATAACATGACACCAATGGCAACTAGAATATCCAATTGATAAAAATATTGGCTTGTCTTCATTTTTAGCTCGTTCAAATGCTTCATTAACCCAGGGATACCAGTTTACTGGATTTTTAGAATGTTGAAGTAAATACTCTGATTTCTCCTTTGATAAGTAATTCATAATTTATTCCTACAAATTTATTTCAATACTTACTGGGCAATGATCTGAACCTAAAACATCAGCATGAATATCTGCAGAAATAAGTTTATTTTCTAGTGATTTAGATATACAGAAATAGTCAATCCTCCAACCTACATTTCTCGCCCTTGATCCTCCCATATAACTCCACCAAGTATAGTTATCACTATTCTGGTTGAATTTTCTAAAAGTATCTATAAATCCTTCTGCAACTATATTGTCAAAACCTTTTCTTTCTTCCTTTGTAAATCCAGCATTACGTTCATTTGATTTGGGATTTTTTAGATCAATTTCTTTATGCGCGACATTTAAGTCCCCACAAAAAATTACTGGCTTAAATTTCTCTAATTCCTTAATGTAGCTCAAAAAGTCAACATCCCATTCATTTTCTCTATATGGCAGTCTAGATAAATCTCTCTTTGAATTAGGAGTATAAACAGTAACTAAATAAAAAGATTCATATTCTAAAGTTATTACTCTTCCCTCATTATCATGTTTGTCTATACCAAGCCCATATATAGAATTCAATGGTTTGTTCTTGGCAAATATCAAGGTACCAGAGTAACCTTTCTTTTCAGCACTATACCAAAATTGAGAATAGCCAGGAGTATTAATTTCTACTTGCGAAGATTGAGCTTTAGTTTCCTGAATGCAGAATAAATCAGCATCTGAATTCTCAAAAAATATCATAAAATCCTTTTTAAGGCATGCTCTTATTCCATTAACATTCCAAGATACTATCTTCATATACCCGGTCCTTTTTTCAATAATTTATTTACATTATATTTTTAAATAAGAAAATACAAAATATAATTCAGACTACACTAATGATTTTGACCAAAAAATTTATCAATTAAGAAAGCTTAGTGCTCTAAAAATCTATTTTTTTTGACCAAAACTGACTTAAATAATATTTTTTATTGACTTAAATATAATGTAATATATAAGTATAATTTTTAATAAATAGACAATTTATAAAATAGTTATGCATAATAAAAAAACCATATTTTCATATAAAAAAACTGCTTTTTCAGATGGAACTTCCCATGAAAAAAGGGAGCTGGTTAGTATGATTGCTCTCTTTACCGCTATTTCACTTGGGGATAAGGC
>Ga0310343_10000145_pt1 | contig 30694 bp, 35 predicted proteins | sample HC15DNA2025_MG_FD_203519 | JGI IMG/M metagenome (GOLD analysis project Ga0310343, IMG submission 203519) | Marine microbial communities from station ALOHA, North Pacific Subtropical Gyre - HC15-DNA-20-25_MG | ecosystem: Environmental > Aquatic > Marine > Oceanic | place: Pacific Ocean: North...
CATTATTATGGCATGTGAAAACGGAGAGTGCGTTGTCTATGAAGAATACGACAAATCAAAATACATCAAACTCCTTGGAGAATACATTAGAAAGTTTGTTGGAGATAAACTGGAACTCTATGGAACCTAACAAAGAACTAGAAAAAGCTATTGCGAATAAATTTGTTACTCCTCAGAAGTTTGCGATGGATATTGAGAAAATTGTGGTTGATGAAGAACTCAATTATATTGATGCAATCATACACTATTGCGAAATAAACAATATTGAGGTAGAATCAGTAACGAAACTCATATCTAAACCTTTGAAAGAGAGATTAAAGTGGGATGCAATTCGTCTTAACTTTATGAAAAAGACTTCAAGGGCAAAATTACCTTTATAATGAAAAAATCAGAGTTGATACACTGGCGACTTCAAGCGATGCTTCGTGAACATTCTTTCAGTGATTTAAAATACTTAGGTGTCAGACCCGATAGTATCGGTATGCCACAACACTGGTATATGATAGGTGATAATGAGGTTCCTTGTGACTCAATTACAGAATTAGAAAGTGAAGATGTTGAAGAGGAAAGTGACACCGTTTGAAACATATCAAACTTATCTTTCTATGAAAAGTCATTTTACAAATCGTAAGTATGACTTCTTTAAATATGGTGGTAAATCCCGTGCCACAGTAACTGCTTTTAATCGAAGAAAAGACAAATACTGGTTTGAGAAAACTTCCCGTAAGTATTCTGATGGTCAGATTGTCGATTTTCTTCTTGCCAACTTTGTAACATCAACAAACCCAGAAAACTTATGGATTGGAGAAATTATAAATTCTGGCGAAAGAAATTACTCAGAGTGGATGAAAACACAACAGAGTTTAACTTACTTGTTCAAAGAACAATCAGAGAGATTGCTATCAGAGAACGAATTAGACGAAGTATTCAACTGCTCCAAGGGACACCCAAAAATACTCAAGAAACACTTGGGTGGAGAACTAAACTTAGAAGTCTTGGTAATTTACGAAAAAATCTTTTCTTTCGTAAAAAACTTTGACAAGAAACTTGACGACCCTGTATGGGAAACCGTAAAGATGAAAATTAACAAGTATAGTCCTTTCATAAATATTAATGTGTTTCAATACAAAAAATTAATTATGGAGGTTATTCGTAATGGCTCTTAGTAATGATGAAGTGCTTGGAAATCTTAAATCTCAACTCAAAGAAGTATCGGGTCAATTAAATCAATTAACTGAAACTCGTCTTAAACTTCTAGGAGCAATTGATGTCCTCGAACAAATCGAGGAAAGTAAAACGGAACCAGTACAACCCGAAGTTGTGGAGACTAAGAAGAAATGAGATTTTTTGATTCGGAAATAGTCCGAGAAGAATTATCTGAAATCAATCGACTACAAACTAGCATCTATGGTAAGATGTTTGGTTTTGGTTTTCTAAGTCCTACTGACCGAAAGGAACATGTAGATAAATTGCAAACTCTATTAGAGAAGCAAAAAACGATGTGGACTCGATTATCTTTATCAGATGATCCAGAAGCAAAAGAAATGAAAAATCAATTGCGAAAGTCCTTACAGGGTATGGGTTTCCCAGAGGGAACCGATATGCCATCTATTTTTAATGCAATGGATGAAACCATTGGCAAACTCAAAGAGAGTGTTGACTAATTAATCTATCTTTGTTATAATACAAACAATCCCCCGATCAAATTATCCGAGGTAATCCTATGTCTTTTAAAGACCTAAAAAAACAATCTAAGCTTGGCTCTTTGACTGCAAAGTTAGTTAAAGAAGTTGAGAAAATGAATAATAACGGTGCGTCTGGTGACGAACGCACATGGAAGTTAGATGTAGATAAAAGTGGTAATGGATATGCTGTTATCCGTTTCTTACCTGCACCCGAAGGTGAGGATCTACCCTTTGTAAAACTATACTCCCATGCCTTTCAAGGTCCTGGTGGTTGGTATATTGAAAACTCTCTGACATCACTTGGTCAGAAAGATCCTGTTTCTGAGTATAACACCCAACTCTGGAACAATGGCACAGATGCAGGAAAAGAAACAGCACGGAAGCAAAAACGTAAACTCACTTACATGAGTAACATTTACGTTGTGAAAGATCCAGCAAATCCAGAAAACGAGGGCAAAGTGTTCTTGTTCAAGTATGGTAAAAAAATATTTGACAAACTCACTGCAGCGATGCAACCTGAGTTTGAGGATGAGGAAGCAATTGATCCATTTGATTTCTGGCAAGGTGCAAACTTCAAGTTGAAGGCAAAGAACGTAGCAGGATACAGAAACTATGATAGTTCTGAGTTCGCTGCAGTAAGTCCACTACTTGATGATGACGATGCTCTCGAAGCATTATGGAAGAAACAATTCTCACTCGCAGAGATTGTTGCACCCGAACAGTTCAAAACATATGAAGAACTGAAGAAAAGATTAGAGTACGTTCTTGGAAGCAAGAGACCTGCTCAAGATCCAGAAGTCTTCGATGAAGATGATGATCGTGGTGAAGCAGAAGAGTTAGTGACTGCTGCTGTATCCGCAACTCCAACTACCTCAACGGTAGACAAAGACGAGGATGATGCATTATCCTACTTTGCGAAACTCGCAGAAGAATAATAACGTAAGTAAGTATTCAAGAGAAAAAACTCTCGTTAGTTTTCAACTTCAAATACTCAGTTAGTATTCAAGTCATAAAACTTTTTATTAGTTTTCAAAGTGAAATGCTCAGTTAGTATTCAAGAGATAAAACTCTAATTAGTTTTCAAATTCAAATACTCAGAAGAGGTCGAAAGACCTCTTTTTTATGGAAGTGTTATATTTGTATTTTCTGTTTGTATTAATCTTTGATCTATAAATTCTGATGACTCTTCATATGTCATTATTTGTCTTATATCATTGATAAATTCTTGTAAATATTCTTCCCTTAAGATAAAAATACTTCTTTTTTTATCATTTAAACGTGTTTCGTATTCAAAATTACTTATTCCAATCACTGGATTTAATGTTGCTGTTGGTGTGTTTGGATTTGGTATTGTAAAGTTGCTGTCAACAACTTTTCCTTTTTCTAAGATAGTAACACCATCAGAGTTTTTAACTTCGGTTGTTTCAAAAAATCTTGGTGAATTTAACGCATCACCATATTTTTTAAAAGCATAGTTGTATAAATCTCTATCCTCTAACGGCCATTCATTTCTAACATTTATAATGCCCGCTGTTGTTAAAACCACCCAATCAAACTGAGCGTTACCATATAAATCCTCTGCCACAGTATCAGGTCTTGCACCCATTGGTATTTCATACTTATCAAATACAGTAAAGTTATTCTGTAAATCATCTCTTAATTTAGCACGACGAAATATATTTTTCACCTCTACATAATCGAGAGATGACATCTTATCTGATAAAAAAGATGGATATCTTAAATCTGGTAACTCTCTAAAGTATCCCATTAGTAACCTACTGCCTCTGTTCCTGGTTGTGCATCATAGTCAATATCATATATTGGTTGTATCTCTTTGAATGATAAATCTAGAATCATTGAGACTGGAGTTCCATCATCATAAGTTGCATATACTCCTTCACCAGTGTATGTTGTTTGAACATCCGTTAAGAAACATTGTTTAAATTTATTCAAAAACGGGTGGTTTTTTGTTCCTGTTCGATATCTTAATTTAAACACGTTTGGAGTTTTTAGAAACCAATTACCTGATGCTAGTGTACCACCTTGTGCTTGTGGAGCCATGTTTCTTTTGAAAGCACGTATTATTAATCTAACTTGCTCTGATTCTTTTTGATTACGAGGTGTAAATTTAAATGAAAATCTAAAATTACGAAGTGTCGGACCACCAAATAATAATTCCATATTTGGATTTAAAATTTCACCATTTCCTCTTGCGAGCAATTGGTTAGTGGTTACATTAGCACCAAAAATATTAACAGCTTTTGAAGCAAGAAATTTAGTTATAGCATCAGTTGCTGCAGGAACACTACCTGCACCCTCGATTGTTGTTTGTTTTGCTTTATTCATCACTTCACCAAGTTGACCAACAGCAGCTGCAGGTTTATTAAAATCAACAATAGTTGACATTGCACCCTCTGCAAATTCAACTCCAGCGGCAGCAAGTCCATTTAAAGTTGATGTATCAAATTGAACATTATTTGTGTCTGCTAAATTAGCGGGTATAGGTAATAAAATCGTTCCATCATTAACAAGAGGTTTCGTGGATAATCTGTTAGTTCCCCTTACTCCAGCCCTATTGGTCAATCTACTTCCTGTAACATAACGATTATTTCCACCAGGCACTGATGCATAAGTTGAACCAATTGGAACATATTTTTCAATATCAATCTGTAAATAATCTGTATGCTCTGTCAAAGACTCTAAAGGGTATCGAAGAATACCACCACTTTTTCTTGTTGAATATCTTTGTAATCTTTTGAATCTTGTTTTATCTATTTCTTTTCTTCTTGCCTCTGCAACTTGGGTGGTTGTTTTTTGCTCTGCTGCTGTTAATGGTTTTCCTTGCCTATCTTTTGATATTGCGTTTTCCTCATCTAATAGAAAATTACCCGTATTTGGATTAATAGGTCTACCAGTTGCAGTATCATAAGTTATGCCACCAGACTCATAAGTTCCTAGACTTCCAACATCTGCATTATTTTCATTGCTAGATATAGCTGCAGCGACTTTTTCAGAACCAAAAAGAGTTTGATTTTTAATTCTATTATTACCTACCTTTTTATCAAATTCTTCATCTGCGTCACTACCATAATATACAGCTGATGCAATTGTACCACCTGCTAATAATATTAATGCTGATGTTGTAAAGACTGCCATATATTTTTTTAGTTATTTATACGAAATTTTGCAAATGGTATTGTATTTAGGTCTTGTAACTCTTCATTTGTGACTTGATAGAGTTGACTTGCCACTTCTTGAAAGGTATATTGACGAGATTGACCCCAATGAAAGTTGATTCCTTTGAATCCCCAATCGAATACACTGGTTACAGCAACTAAAGGATTTTGGTCATATCTAATATTAGGTGTTGATGGTTGATATGCAAATACATATATCTTACCAACTTCTGGAATTGATGTTACACTATCACCAAGTGCTCCCATAATATCAATTAATAACTCATCAGCATCTTCACTGCCAATGAGATTGTCTACAAGTGGTGCGATACGACTCATTTGATTCCCAGTTCTTTTTCAGTCATGACTTTAAATTCCCATAATCGGTCTTCACAAAACTCAGTTGCTGCTTTCCACTTTGCTTGATTCTTAGCGTATTCATAAACCTCTCTTAAATAACCCTTTGTTTGTCTTTTTGGTTTTTTAGGTTTCATAGTTTGTTTAAGTGGTTTTACCTCTATTAAATATCTTTTGACACGACCAGTGTTTTCTTCAACCTTTATATAAAAGTCAGGAAAGTATCTGTGAACTTTATTATCTACAGGAGAACGATACGGTAATGCTATCTCCTCACTTCCCCATTCTAGTATTTTATCATTTTTATCACAATAGACCATGAATTTTCTCTCCCAAAGTGATCTATAAATAATATTTGTAGGATCACCTTTATACTTATTAGGATAGGAAGGATAATATTTTCCTTTATATGACATAAATAGAAACAACAATCATACTTATTTAGAGTGGCAGAGACAACAGTACAAGCATATAATCAATCAATCGCTAATCGACTTGTGGGTCCATTAGCACAGACAAATCATTTTTTAGTTACATTTTCAACTCTTACTCCAAGTGTTGAATCATATTTAGCGAGATATACAAAAATAAGAAATGTAAAAGAATTCTTATCTAGAAGAGCTGGTATTCTTTGTAGTGATGCTTCATTACCTACATCTACATTAGCAACTGCAGAGGTGAAGGACAACTTCATGGGTATTCCACAACAGTATGCTCACACAAGATTTTACACCGACATTGATTTTTCTTTTTATATTGATGAGGATTATACCCTTTTAAAAATATTTGAGGGATGGATGGAGTACATATCTAGTGGTTCAAATAGTTTTGCAAGACAAGATGACCAAGCTTATTATAGAAGAATGCAATATCCAGACTCATACAAATGTAATAATATGTTCATCAATAAATTTGAAAAAAATTATAAGAGAACCTTAAGATACAGATTTGTTAACGTATTTCCAAAAGCAATAAATCCTGTGCCTGTTTCATATGGTGCAGCTGATATATTGAAAGTATCTGTATCGTTTAATTTTGACCGCTATATAGTAAACGGTTAGAAAACCCATATAAATAATTTTACTGAATTGATAATTCATTATGCCTTTACCAAAGATTAATACTCCAACTTATGAGTTGGTATTACCCTCAAATAACAAGAAAATTAAATACAGACCTTTTCTTGTCAGAGAAGAAAAAATCCTTATCATGGCACTTGAGTCAGAGGATGCAAAACAAATAAGTGATTCTGTAGTAGATATATTGAATTCATGTATTATATCAAAAAACGTCAAAATTCAATCTCTCGCTACATTTGATATAGAATATTTGTTTTTAAATGTCAGAGCAAAATCTGTTGGAGAAAGTGTTGATGTAAACATTAGATGTCCAGATGATAATGAAACAATGGTTCAAAAAACCATTGATCTTGATCTTATCAAAATAAAAAAGGATAGGAAACATAAAAATATAATTAAATTAGATGACAATCTATCATTAAAATTAAAATATCCTTCTATGGATTCATTCATTGAAAATAATTTTGAAATAGGTGCTACAGCTAATGATATTAAATCTACTTTAACTATGATTACATCATGTATAGACATTATATACAATGAAGAAGAAAGTTGGGATGCATCTGAATCAACTCAAAAAGAATTAGAGGATTTTTTAGAGCAATTGAATACAAAACAATTTGCGATGATTGAAGATTTTTTCACTACGATGCCAAAATTAACACATACTATCAAAGTGAAAAATCCTAAAACAAATGTTGAATCAGATGTTGTATTGGAGGGATTAGCTGCTTTTTTCAGCTAAGTATGGCTCATACGAATCTTGAGTCATACTATAAAATTAATTTTGCCCTGATTCAGCATCATAAATATTCATTAACTGAGATTGAAAACATGATTCCTTGGGAGAGGGAAATCTATTTGTCAATGCTTCAACAGTATATTGAAGAAGAAAACTTAAAGGCACAACAACGTGGAACCTGATACAGTAACTACTCCTAAAATTAATAAAACTACATTTAAACTTGGTAGTGGAAATTTATCGAGTCAGGTCGCTAAAAACACTGAAAAAATAACTATTTTAAGAAGGATAGTTACTAGACAAGATGCAAAAATAAGTGAAGGTATAACTCCAAAAATTGACTCTATGCAAGAGTCGATGATTCAAACAAATGCTATCTTAACTGATGTTGCATCACAGTTAGAAAAGGATTTTAGTTCAAGATTAAAAGAGCAAAGGGAATTACTTGAAAGAGAAAGAAAAGATAGTGATAAACTAAAAAGAGATTTAAAGGAGGAAAGGTTAGAGAGTAAAAAAACATCAAAATTTGCTAAAGGTTTGACAGGAGCCATATCAAAACCATTTCAAAGTATTTTTAGTAAGTTATTTGAACTTGCTACTATTTTGGGCACTGGATTTTTAATTAATAATATTGCTTTTAATGAAGATTTACAGGAAGGGATAAAAAATGTATTCGATTGGACAACTAAGAATTGGAAATTGGTTGCAGCTATTGGTGGAGGTTTACTTGCATTAAAATTATTAGGAACAGTAAAACTACTTCTAGGTCTTGGTAAATTTTTATTAAAAGTTGTTTTCTCAAAGGCATTTATAGCGGCAGCTTTATTTTTTGGTCCTGGTCTTTATAATAGATTAGATCCTTATGTTATGAAAAATTTAACTCTATTAGAACAAATGGGTGGAGTCACAAAAGCAAATAGAGATAAATTAATAGCACAAAAACAAGCAGAGTTAGATGCAGAAACATCAAAAAATATTTTATTACAAAGACCAGGACTTATAGCAGCTCTTAAAAAAGATATTAAATTTTTACAAACTGGAGGTATGGGTTCTCCAGATTTTGATGGAGAATACAGACAAAAAATTGATTTTGAAAAAATAGAGTCTGGAGCAAGTTATGAAGAATCAATATTAAAAAAAGGTAGAGATTTTCATAGAGGTGGTTATAATCCAAGTGGAGTTGGTAGAGTTCATGCTGGAGAATTTGTCCTACAAAAATCTGCGGTTGATAAGATAGGATTAGAAAAATTATATGCAATGAACAGTGGTAATCCAGTCACCTTTACTTTTGATGATTTACCACCTATAGACATGAGAACTAAGAAAACAATAGATCAAAAGAATAATATTTCAGCAACTCAGGTTATTCGTGTGAGTTCGACAAATAATAATAATGCTCTCATGAATGAGGTTCCTATCTTATTTGGATTTGATAATCTTGTATATACTTAAAACATGGAAGAACTAGAAAAAATAAAAATAACATCAACTAATCTACGAAGTATTCTTACTAGAGCAACTAATTCGTTGAGTAAAATAAAAATAAAAAGACAAAAACTAAAAGAGCGTCAAACTTTCCTCAAGATACGGAATCAAAAAAAAGAAAAATTAGAAAAAAATTCTACTTTTAAAAGATCAATAAACAAAATAAGAGGGGTTACTCCTCCGATTATTAAAAATTTTGGTGATGGTATCATATCATTTGCAGGTCTTTTATTGCTTGGATTTATTGTCAATAATATTGAAGGAATAACGGAAAAAATAAAAGAGGGTGTTGATAAAATAAAAGAAACTTTCAAACCTATAACATCAGTTATAGAGCAAATATACAATGGAGCAAATGGATTTGTGAATATGTTTAGAAATGACTCAAAGACAGATGATTTTAAACAAATTGAAGATGAATTTGAGGAAGCACGACCAATAATTGATGAAGTACAAAAAGATTTTGAAACTATTCGTAAACAAACTGAAAAATTGCAGGGTAGAACTTTTGGTGAAATAACCGACTCAGGAACTCTTTCAGATGGTAGAACTTACGATATTATAAATTTATATGATGAAGATAAAGGTATTGTCCCATTTTACAGAATAACAGACGAAAAAGGTAATATTGAAAATATAAGAACTGATAAATTTATAAATGATATGATAGAAAAACATAATAAAGAAAACCCTAGCAAGAAAATAATTGTTCCTAAAAATGAATCAGAATCACGATTTTATAAGGAAAAGAAAAATCAATGGTGGGATATATTTAATGTGATACCAAATGGATATGAATTTGATAATGAAAAATTCAATAATATTGAGGGATTACCAAATACGATAAAAGAATACAAGAATCCTGCAAATGTTAATTCTGAAGTGAAAGTGTTAAGACAAGTAGTTATCACGGATAAGGAGTAAAAATGTCAGCGGCAGGAGCATCAAATTATACTTTATTTCAAGTTACAAAACCAAATCGTGGTGTTGTAGTGAGAACTGAGGGTAAAATTGTAGGATTTGATTACTTTGAAAGTGTTTATTCACCAATGATAACTGCAAATGTTGTCATTGAGGATGTTGGTGGAACAGTTGCAAATCCAAAAACAGGTTTACGAGGAACATTAAAAGATGCATTACCTATTGAAGGTTTTGAAGAAATAGCATTTATCATACTTACCGCATCAGGAGAATTAAATTTTGAAAAAAGTCCTATGATTGTAACTGGTAGTCCAATGAATATTGACTCACCTCAAAAACAAACTACCTTTATTCCAATGGTTTCAGAATTTGCTTTCAAAAACGCTAATAAACCTCTTGATAGAATTTATCCAGAAGCACCAATAAGTGATACTGTTCAAAAAATATTATCAGATCCCTCTATATTAAATGTACCAAAGGGAAAACAATTTATTGAAAAAACAAGTAATAATGATAAAGTAAGTGGTAATCATGAAACTGCTTTAGATGTTATTCTTCAACAGTGTAAAAAATCAATTCCTGAAGATGGAACAGATCCTGGTTATTTCTTCTTTGAAACAAAAAGTGGATTTAAATATAAATCAATAAATGGATTAATAAAAGAGGGTATTGAAAGTTTTTCTAGTGGTTTTTATAGAGACACACATACATATTCTTATTCAAGTGCTTTGGAAGCAAACTTAGATAATACTGCAAATAATTATAAAGTTTTATTACCGCCGATTGTAAGAAGAGACCAAGATCAATTATCTGCATTAAGAAACGGTCAATATAATGTTAGAATATGTACAATGAATACTTTGACTCACGAATATACAGAAAAAGTTGAAAATTTATTATCCTCATCTAATCTTGGTGAAAAACAAAAAAGACCTGTAGATACTAAAAAATTCAGCAAATCATATACATACATTATAAATCCTGGTGCAGATGAGAAAGGAGTGAGTGAAGATGTAATAAACAGTCCAGCAAATTACGAACCTAAAGCAAACATGAGATACGGTTTATTACACTCACAACTTGTTGATATACAAATTCCATGTAATGTAAAACTTGAAGCTGGTGATGTAATCAAACTTGAATTAGAAAATATAACTCAAGACGACAAATTATTGCAAATATATAATGAACATCGAAGTGGATTTTATCTAATATTACACCTTTGCCATCATTTTGATACGAATAATTCATATACGTCATTAACTCTTGCCCGTGACACATACGGTTTATACACAAGTCAAAAATGAGCGAACATACAACGTCAACTCCATTTATTAAAGGTAGCACCCAAGATCAATATGGTCAGATACCATTAAAATCTTGGACAGGTAAAGTCGTGTCTTTTGATTCACAGAAGGATCAACTAGAGTCAGGTTGGGGATGGAGATATAAAGTTCGTATCATGGGTGATAACTCTGATAATGATACAGTTGAAGAGGATGATTTAAGTTATGCGTTTTGTTTACTTCCGACTACGGCTGGTTCTGGTGGTGCTTATAAATTAAGATCAGTTAGAATTAGTCAAGGAGATATGGTATATGGTGTGTATGGTGGTGACGGTCCTCGTTTGATATTAGGTGTATTTCCTAGAACAACTAAAACAAGTTTATCAAGTGGTAAATTCGGAACTTTATCTGGATTTTATGGTTCTTTAAAAGATACAGGTATCATTAGCGGTGAGTTTAATGAGCAAATAGGACCTCAAACACCTGGCTTACCTAACGAAATTAATAAATCAAATCGTGCCATTTCACAAAGGGAAGTTCAATCTATAGGTGTTGATCCAGAGAATCCTGGTCCTGAAACTAATGTTAGTAAAAAATTAACTCCACCCACAACTAATGAAACAAAAGTATATGAGGGAAATATTGATGATAATGGAAGAAGAGAACCACTTGGAAAAAAACAATTTGAATATATCATAAAAAACTTATCTCAAGATAATTTACAAGAAGTTATTGAACAAGCTGAATTGCAAAAATTTGTTGAACCAGACGTTGCAAAGAATATGATAAAATTAATTGCAACAGGAAGAGCAGATGAGATATATGACTTGTACAATATAGGTGCAACTCCTATAACCGAGAATCCTGGCGGTAGCCCGTGACCACATAAATAAATTTAACATATTATAAAAAATGTCATCCACATACGCAGCTGACGTAGCAGTTTCATTACGATGTTCAAACCCTGTAACATCAGAAATCACTAACGCTCTCAACAATTTTATCGGAAAAGTTTCTGGTGGACTTGATGGTGCTATAAGTTTAGCACAGGAAATTGACTCAACTGTAGCAATCATTGCAGATAGTGCGATGGGATTTACTAACCAATTGAGTGAATTACTTCAAGATAAGTTAGTAAGTTTTATCTCTACAGGATTATCTGGTGTTTCAAGTTTTCTCTTCAGTCAAATTTCTAGTCCAATCGCAGCATTAGCTCAAATTAAAGCTTTCAGTGCGTCAGCAGTTTTACCAATTGATAAACTTTTTAATGTTTTTGGATGTCTTAATGTGAATGTCAAAGCTGCTTTGAATTTTTCACTCAAAGATATGCTGACTAACATTGTCAAAAATGGTATATTGAATCCAATACAATGTGCAGTCGAGGACTTTGTTGGTGGAATAATGAATAAAGTTATCAATGTCATGGACTCTATTGTAGGTCCTCTCATAAATCCAATCAATAATTTATTCAGTAAAATAGGTCAAGGATTTGGGTCTGTAAAAAATGTTCTTGCTGGTGGTCTTAATATTTTAAATAAAGTGTCAGGAATATTAAATTGTGTGAATGGTGGTGGTGGAAAATGTCATGTTCAAAACACTTACGAATTAAACAAAGGTTCAAAACCTCAACCGCAACTAGCAGGTGTACAAAATTTCATAACAAAAGCATTTGATAAAGCAACAAACGCTGTAGCAGGTATTGGGACATCAATTGAAAATTTAGAGGGTGAGATTGGTAAATTTAAAATTTTTGGTTCAGAAGTAGAGGATAAAGAACAATTAGAATGTAATTCAGGAAATATATTTAAATGCGGTCTACCTAAAGTTGAAATTTATGGTGGAAATGGGTCAGGTGCTGTTGCTGAAGCCATTATGGGGAACATAGTTGAAAATGTTAATTTGGAAGTAGGAGGTATAGATGAATTAACGGAAGAAGTAAACAAAGTTGGAAGTATCATAGGTGTTGATATTACATATCCAGGTGAGGGATATACTGAAGAACCACTTATAAGATTAGTGGATAATTGTGATCAAGGATATGGTGCATATGCCAGAGCGGTTATAGATAAAGATCCTAATTCACCTACATTTGGTCAATTGACTGATATTATAATGATTTCAGAGGGATTAAATTATCCTGCGGAAGAGACAGTAGAAGTATATGTTGATAAAGTCATAGTTGAAGATGGGGGTATTGGGTATAAAATGGATGATAAGATTCAAGATTTTGAAATTTGTGGACTTGACGAGAATGGTTCTATTACTGAGGTCTGTCCAAGTGAAAAAGCATACTTGACATTGCCAGTATTGAATATTGAAACTGCAACAGGAACAGGTGCAATATTAACACCTATCATGTCTAAAATCCGAAGAGATCAGGCAACTGTTCAGCAAATTGATTGCATATCACCTAAATCTGATTTTGTGGGTTATGTTGATGGAAAACCATATAGTGGTGATTTTCATGTGATGCCTAATGGAAATAAAATGACAGGTAAAATTCACTCTGATAATGATAGAATAATTTATAATACACCAGAGGAAAGTTTAAGGACATTAAGATCATTCACCACATCCAGTACAAAATTAACTGACCCATCTACCAGAACCACAGATACAACTACCACAAGCACTCCAAGTTATTCTGATCCATCTGATGATGCTATGGATTCTGGAGGTGATATGACACCCCCACCATCATCACCACCACCATCATCACCACCATCATCACCACCTAGTGGTGGAGGAGGATATGGAGGATATTGATGGGAAGTGAAAGTAGAGTTATTGATGGTTTTGGTCCAAATCTGGTCATTGAAAGTAATGGTAATGTAGGAGTTGGAGGTCAACTTGCATATCAATTATATTCTGTGACTGATAAAGGTGTTGTATATCAACAAGCACTTCATGGTAGTGGTTTAGCGACTATAAATGCTGAACAAACATTAGAAATACAAACAGGATTGAAGAATAAATCAGGTCGAATAAGTTATTTTGCAATGGCTCATCACGGAGATATGTGCATGACCGCATCTGATGGATGGATAAGAATAAAAGGGCAAAATATAGTGTTGGATGCGAGTAATGAGTTACTTTTACAAGGGAAGAAAGTAACAGTCGGAAATGTAAATAAAACAACTTCACATTTAGAACTTTTTGGTAGTAATATTAACTTATATCCAACATCATCATGTGTTGTTGTTAGAGGATCAAAACCAAAACTTAGAAGAAGTGGTTTATTTTTGAAGGGTAGAACACTTAATGCCTATGCTAGTTCAATTCTCCCTTCAGTCGCAAAAGCAATCGTAGGACAATAAAATGAGTAGACCTGATGATATTATTTTTACTCAAGCTGAGAGTGGTGATTCGGCAGTTGAAAACCTTTTTGTTTACGGGAAACTTAATTATGATTTTAAAAATGATGATGTAATTGTTAATTCACTTAATGTTACTGGTACATCATCATTTGCGAGTGATGTAACTTTTACTGGAGATATAAAATTAGATGAAATTACTTGTCGTAATGCAGACGTAACTGGAGTTGCTACTGTTAGAACAGGTCTTTATGTCGAGGGCAAATTATTTGACGGTGATGGAGATTTCGGAACATCAGGTCAATTATTATCCTCTGATGGCACTGATACTGTATGGATAGATGCTAGTACTACTAGTGTAGCAAACGCAAATAATGTTGGAACAAATTTAAATTCAACAAACGCAGACCAGTTTGTTACCTTCGTGGAAAATAGTAGTGGTAATAATCCAATTCGTGTTGACGCAGGTTTAAAATATAATCCAAGCACAAACAGATTGACAGCTGGTTCATTCGCAGGTGACGGATCTGCACTTTCTGGTATTGAGGCATTTGTTTCTGGGATGATAATATTGTGGTCTGGAGCTGCTGATGCGATTCCAACTGGTTTTGTCCTTTGTGATGGAAACAATAGCACACCTAATTTATCTGGTAGATTTGTTGTTGGTTATGATGCAAGTAATAGTGATTATGATGTAAATGATACTGGTGGTTCAGAAAGTGTGACATTAACACTCAATCAAATTCCTGCTCATACTCATAACATAAATCTCGCAGTCAGAGCTTTTTATCAGGAACCAAGAAATTTTGGTGTAGGAACAGATGGTAGTGCAAATAACTCCGAGGATACTGGAAGCGCAGGTGGTGGACAGTCTCATGAAAATAGACCACCATACTATGCCCTTTGCTACATTATGAAAACTTAGTTGACATGATTAATATACATGCATTATAATATAAATATTGTGATTAAATAAAATAAAAATGGAAAAGGAGAAGACTCCTGTAGAAAGATTGCATGATGATATTCGTCAAGCAATAGAAAAAATTGAAGATGATACGGATGATATAGTGCGTATACATTGTCACGAGAATGATGATGCAGGCTAAATAGTTTACCTGCTTACAATCTGTGTACAAACTAACCACTAAATTTTGCTGGTATGATGACAGTAAAATGATTGTCAAAATGTTTTTCATCAATGGAATACCATTTACTTTTGATGAATTACCTTTTGGACATATATGGGATGAAGAATTATGTCAGGTAGCAGATGAAAACCCTTGTTATGACCCAGAGTATATGTATAAAGCATACGGGTACTTGATGTTAGAAGAATTACATCCATTATATTTTCCAGTAGAACTAGAAAATCCAGAACTTCTCCCTGATGATTTGGAATATCTGTACGAAAAGGAAGAATTTACCTAACTAAATAGATCATAGGAATATTTTGTAAAAAATAAAGCGATGCCTCTTAATAAACTGGAGAATTTTATAAAGAATACTGAAGGTCGTATTCTTTATGTGAATCCAAATGATATAGATTCCACTGATGCGATTACGAATCAGGGTAATTCATTAGCACAACCATTCAAAACAATTCAAAGGGCTTTACTTGAGTCTGCTAGATTTTCATATGTATTGGGAAAAAATAATGATTTAATAGAAAGAACAACAATATTAATATATCCAGGCGAGCATGAAATTGATAATAGACCAGGATTTGGTATAAAGGTTAATCCATCTAATGCAAACAATGCTTTAGCAGTTTCACCATCTGGTGCAGAGTCCGATGCTGCAACGACTCTAACACTAAATCTCACTTCTAATTTTGATATAGATCAAGAAGATAATATACTTTACAAATTTAATAGTATCAACGGAGGTGTAATCGTTCCTCGTGGTACATCTATCGTTGGATTAGACTTAAGAAAAACAAAGATAAAACCAAAATATGTTCCAAACCCAACTGATTTAACAGCACCTTCATCTGCTATATTCAGAGTAACTGGTACTTGTTATTTTTGGCAGTTTTCTATTTTTGATGCAAATGAAAATAAATTAGTATATACTGATCCAGTCGATTTCTCTGCAAATAATCAATCAATCCCAAGTTTTTCTCACCACAAACTAACTTGTTTTGAATACGCAGATGGTGTTAATACAGTTGATAGATTTAATCTAACAGATTTAGAAATTTACTATAGTAAGTTGTCTAACGCATTTAATATCGCTTCAACTAGAGATATTGAAGAAAAGTTCCCTTCAAATCCAGAGGGTTTTGCACCTCAAAGACCTGAGTTTGAAATTGTTGGTGCTTTTGCATCAGATCCAATAGTAATTTCAAATATTTTTTCTGGAAGTGGAAATACAGCAGGTAATGTCGTAACCGTTACAACAGAAACAGCTCATGGTTTTAGTAGTGGAACACCAATTAAAATAAATGGTGTATCAGAACCACCATATAACATATCAACAAAAGTACAAAGTATCCTATCTGAAACAGAATTTACTTATTTGTTACCATCAGTTCCACAGGGACTACGTGCTACTCCCCAAAAAACAACAAATCAAACCATTACAATTGAAACTGATACAGTAACAGGTGCCTCTCCATATATTTTCAACGTATCACTTCGTTCTGTATTTGGTATGAATGGTGTGTTAGCTGACGGTTCAAAAGCAACAGGATTTAAAAGTATAGTTGTTGCACAGTTCACTGGTATTTCACTTCAAAAAGACGACAGAGCGTTTGTTAAATATAACTCATCTTCAAGAAAATTTGAAAGTATAACCATTAATCTAGCAAAAGGTGCTGCTTTACCTAAAGAATCATCTTCACTAGATCCTAACAAAGTATATCATTTAGATTCCAATGCAGTTTATAGAACTGGGTGGAAGACTGCACATATCGCAATGAAAAACGATGCGATTATGCAGATTGTATCAGTGTTTGCGATTGGATTTAATCGTCATTTCTCTGCTGAATCTGGTAGTGACGCATCAGTTACAAACTCTAACTCAAACTTTGGACAGATAGCACTTACATCTGATGGATTTAAAAATGTTGCGTTTAGTAAGGATGATACAGCATTTATCAGTAACATAATTACACCTAAAGCAATCACAGGTGAACCTGTCAATGTTGATTGGCAAGCATTTGATGTTGGTCTTACCACATCAGTCGGTATTTCAAGTCATCTATATCTTTTTGGATTCGATGATGTTGATGATAAACCACCTGTTGTAATTCAAGGTTATCGTGTTGGTGCGAAAGAAACAGACGTAATATCGCTGAATACTGGTGCAATCAAAACTGCATCAATCGTTATGACTGACAGTATCGTGAGTACAGGTTCGTCAGTCGTTACAGGAACTAGTGTAAGTAAAAAAGTATTTAGAGTTGAGTCTGGGCCATCTGAGGTTCAAGATGACGCAGCGGCATCAAATATTTTCACTATCGGAACTCATACAATACAAACAGGTGAAAAAGTTAGAATTCTCAGTGATGATGGTGATTTACCCGAAAATATAGAACCTAATACAGTATATTTTGCCATAAGAGTCTCTGGAACAGAGATAAAATTAGCATCATCAATAACAAACGCACAAAATGATGTTCCAATTACAGTATTTAAAGGAACTAAACTATTCATAGAAAGTCGAGTATCAGATAAATCATCAGGTGATATCGGTTCACCAATCCAATTTGATACAATCAATAAGAATTGGTTTTTACATACACACACCACAAATGATATTTTTACAGAATTTTCTACTCAAGGTGTAAATGGTTTAACTTCAAAGAGTAATGTATCATTCATATCAAGAACTGTTGATCCTCGTTCACTTGATGAAAGATTATATACAGTTCGTGTTGTAGTTCCAAAAGAAGCTGCTAATGCTAAAGACCCTAATGATGGATTTGTAATACAGGAATCAAGCTCAACAGGTGTTCGTGCAAATACAGATTTTTCTGATAGAACGATTACAGCATCCGATGTTTTCTTTAACAGAAATCCAAGATTCATAAGCACTTGCTCTACATCTTCAAACACAGTTACAGTTAGAACCGAATTACCTCATAATTTAAATGTAAATGATAAGATTAATATTTTAAATGTTAAAAGTTCTGCTAACACAACAGGTGTTGGTAATTCCGCATTTAATGGAACATTCAATGTCACTGCAATTACAAATGATAAAGAGTTCCAACACTCTATAACAGACACCGCTGGTAAAACTCATACGACAGGTGATTTTACAAGTGACACGACAACGAGAACAACAGATTTACCAAGATTCCAAAGAAATGATTTGTTATCTAATTTCTACATATATCGAAGTGAGGTAATTAGTGAGTATATAAAGGATGTTCAAGATGGTATCTATCACTTATATGTCTTGAAAGCAGACAATACTGTTGTTGAAGAATTTACTGATCAAAAATATAGTCAAAATGTTACAGATTTATATCCACAACAAGATAAAGATAATGAAAATGATAATCCACCATCCGCAGTTTCATTCGCAAAAAGAAATCCAATCGGTGATGTCGTAACTAATAGTCTAAAAAATAGTATCACCAGAGAGGCAAGTGACAAATTACTACAAGATTTTGGAACAGCACTAAAAATTACCGACTTTGATTCCACAACTGGTGTCACAACTATCACATTTGACAGAGAGCATGGATTAAGTGGTATTGTAACTTATTCTGACTTTACAGGAGGAACTGGATACACTAATGGAACTTATGAGAATGTTAAATTATTTAACGAGGGAACTACCACTTGGGATGGTGCGACAGCAAAAGTCGTTGTTTCTGGTGGTTCAATTACAAATTTTGATGTAATTGATGGTGGTTCAGGTTATGGTGCTGAAAAATTAGAATTTGATCCAACATTTATAGGTTCACCATCCATTGGTGCAGCTGCTACATTTACATCAGTTGGTCTATCACAGAATATTGGTGATGTAATCCAAGTTACGGGTGTAGGCACAATTACAGATGGATTTTATAGAATTGCATCTGTTCCATCTACAAAAACAATTTCAGTTGCTACAACAACTGGAGATCCCTCATTCTTAGCAGGTCAGTTTGCACTTAATCTTGGTCCTGCTGTCGCAATATCGTCTGATGATTTTGAATCTGTAAGTGGTGTATCTACATTCACTTGTAGTTCAGCACACGGATTAGTGATTGGAAGTCCGTTTAGAATTGTTGATAGTTCAAATAATAAACTTGGTGATTTTACAGTTAAAGAAAGAGTAGGGGTAAACACATTTTCTGCTAAAACAGATGCAAACTTAAATGGTGCATTTGTTTTAAGAACAGGTATGAGTGCAGGAGATGCAACCTCTGATGAAGAAAACGAAAATCTTGGCACAAGAGGTTTATCATTCTATAATAGTGAAACTTTAACTCTACAAGCAAACTTAACAAGTGGAAGTGCTGTTCAAGTGGTTGTTCCAAATGCTGGAATTGGAACTGCTATTAGATTCCCTCTAGGTTCTTATATTGAAATAGATGGTGAAATAATGCGAGTTACCAGTTCTGAAATGTCTGGTACATTATTAAATGAAATTAATGTAGTCCGTGGTGCTTTAGGTAGTAGAAAAGCAGATCATGAGGCAGGTTCATTAATTAGAAAAATTAAACCAATACCAATTGAATTTAGACGACCATCAATTATTCGTGCTTCTGGACACACATTTGAATACATCGGTTATGGTCCTGGTAACTACTCAACTGGTTTACCACAGGTACAGACTAAAACATTATCTGAAAGAGAAGAGTTCTTAGTTCAATCACAAGAAAGGTCATGTGGACAGGTTGTTTACACAGGTATGAACAACGAAGGTGACTTCTTCATTGGTAATAAGAGAGTTAGTTCCGCAACTGGTCAAGAGAAAACATTTGATGCTCCAGTTCCAACTGTAACAGGTGAAGACCCATCAAGATTGAGTGTTGTATTTGATGAAGTCGTTATCAAAGAAAGACTTAAGGTAGAAGGTGGAACATCAAGAACTATTTTATCTCAGTTTGATGGTCCTGTCGCATTTAGTCAAGATGTTAGATTTGATGCGATTACATCTTTCTCAAAGACCATTAATCTTACTCAAGGAACTCAAGCAACATCTACATCTACAGGTGATTTGGTTATCGCAGGTGGTGTTGGTATCGCAAAGAGTGTTTATATTGGTGGAGACTTAACAGTTACTGGTAAATTTAATGGTGGTGCTGTTGAGTTTGGTAACATTAAGATTGCACAAACAAACGCCAATACGATTGACACAGTTGCTGGTGATTTAACTTTAGGTGCAGCAGGTGGGGATCTTAATGTCAATGCTGATCTCATAGTAAATGCAAATGCTGAAATTGATGGTAATGTGACACTTGGTAATGCAACAAGTGATGCTACCACAGTATCTGGAACTCTTGCAGTCAACTCAACCACAAACTCAACTAGTAAAACAACTGGTGCACTAACTGTTAGTGGTGGTGTTGGAATCAATAATGATCTTCATGTTGGTGGAGACATCACTGCGTTCTCATCATCAGACCAAAATTTAAAAACTAATGTCGTTGGTATTACATCAGCATTACATAAAGTTGGATTAATTACTGGTTATACCTATACTTGGAATGAAAAAACACATTTTGAAGGAGATGATACTGGTGTGATTGCACAAGAAGTTGAGGCACTTGGATTACCAGGAATCTCAACAACCAGATTTGATGGAACAAAAGCAGTTCGTTATGAAAAATTAGTTCCTGTATTAATACAGGCAATTAAAGAACTAGAGGCAAGAGTTAAAACTCTTGAGTCTTCATAAATAATTAAAAATACTACGAAATGGCGAATATCAAAAAATCATTTAGTTTCCGTAATGGAGTACAAGTTGATGAAGATAATTTTATAGTAAATGCTAACGGTCTGGTTGGTATTGGAACCTCTGTGCCTTCAGATATTCTTGATGTTCGTGGTACTGCAAAAGTTGTTGGATTAGTTACAGCAAGAGATTTATTTATATCTGGTGTTTCTACAATAACAGAAATTCAAGTTGGAACCGCAATCACTATTTCAAGTGGTGTTATAACCGCAACATCTTTTAGAGGTGATGGTTCAACTTTATCCAACCTACCAACATCACAATGGATTGATGTTAATCAACCAGGTTTAGGTTTTACATCAATATACGCAGCGGGCAATGTTGGTATCGCTACCACAGATCCTATACAAAGTTTCCAAGTTGGTGGTTCACCTGATGTGGCAGGTAAATCAGGTGTTGGAATAAACTCAATTGGAAATATAAAAGCAACTGGAATCATAACAGCCACGAGTTTTGTTGGTCCAGTTTCGGGTGATGTATCTGGAAATATTACTGGTATAGTTACAGGTAGTCTGACTGGAAACGTAACGGGAAATGTGGTCGGTAATATTGATGGAGATGTAAATTCTACGGGAATATCAACCTTTGCAACTTTATCAGTCACTGGTTTAGTAAATGTCGGAACTGCTGCAACATTTAATGCTGCTGGATTAGATGTAACAGGTGTAACATCATCCACGAGTTTTGTTGGTGCTTTAACTGGGGATGTTACAGGTAATGTTACAGGTAATCTGACTGGGAATGTCGTAGGAGATATTAATTCTGGTGTCACTACCGCAACGACAGAGTTAAATGTTGGTGTGGGTGGAACTTCATTAACATCATTAAACACAGGTAAACTAGGAATTGGAACTGCAATTCCATCCAAAGATGTTACGATAAAGAAAGAGGCAGACACTTCAGTCGAGATAGTATCTGAAAGTGGTGTTTCAAATATAAGTATTGGTCTTACAGGTGAAACTAAGAATAAAGGTATTATAAGATTTAACAATGACGCCAATACTTTTGATATTGTTAACAATGATACAGGTGATATTAATTTTATACTAGATGCATCAAGTAATAGTGGCACAGGTGATATAAGATTTTTGAAGACAACTTCCGAAAAAATGAGGTTAACTAATGATGGAAAATTGGGTATTGCTGTTACAAATCCATCACATCAACTACATGTGGTCGGTACATCCACTGTCACTGGAAATACATTTATTGGTGGTAATTTATCAATTGGTGGTACATTCACTGGAAGATTAGCACTCGGACAAACACTTGAAGCAAATATATTTACAACCTCTGGGATATCAACATTCGGTCAACTTAATGTTTCAGGTCCTCTTGGGTTTGGTTCTGCCACTCCAGCGGTTGATGTGGATTTTCAACAGGCAACAGCAGTCTTTGGTTCAGTTGGTGTAGGAACAACTAATCCTGTAGGTAAATTAAAAATTGTTGGTGACGCATTTTTCAGTTCAATCGGTGTTAATACATCCACAATACAAACCGACCCCAACTATAGTGTTGGGGGGTTACAAATAGCAGGTGATCAAATACAAATGATCGATAGTCAGATAAGATTTGATTTTGCGAGAACATCACAAATTGGAGTTGGTACTTTTGGAGATACTTTGAGTGGAGTGGTTGATTTAAGTAGAGCAGGTAATAGTTTCTCACCTTGGGTTTTCATCCCACAGATGTCAACTACCATAAGAAATACTAAAACAACAGCAACAGGTCAAAACTCAACTGGTATTGGGACAGGAGCAATAATTTACAACACAACCACAGAAAGAATTGAAATATACTTGCCTGATGGAGATTCATCTGCTAATGTAACTAATTGGGTTGGTATAGCAACAGTTAATTAATTTATGAAGAAAATTGTTATTGTAGGAGCGGGAACAGCTGGATTATCAGCTGCCGCTATGATGAAAAGTTATTGGGGAGATAAGGTTGATATAACACTAATCTATGATAAAAGTCGTGGTAATATCTCTGTAGGAGAAAGCACAACACCTATTTTTAGATTATTATTACATCATCTTGGTGTTTCTACGAAACAACTGATAAAAGATATTGGTGGTAAGGCAACTATTAAACTTGGTATTAATTTTAAAAATTGGATACCAAATACAGAATATTTTCATGGTTTTGCAGAGGTAGAACAAGAAATAGGAACTAACACAAGTGCGATATATTCTATACCAGCAGGGGAATTTAATGGTGGTATGAACTATAGTAAAGCAGTTACTACAATACCTAACAAACCATTTGAAGAGTATGGATATGCGATGCACATTGATACTAAAGTTTTTTGTGAATACATTACAGAGAGATTAAAGAATCGTATTAAGTTTGTAGATGGTGTAGTAAATCGAGTACGAGTTAATCCTGAGTGTAATAAAATTGAACATATAGAGTGTACGAGTGGTATCTATGAAGCAGATTTATTTGTAGATGCATCTGGTTTTAATGCTGTATTGTTTAAACATCTGAATCCTTCATGGCATGATACATCAAATATTCTACCTATAGATCGTGCGATACCACAACAAGTTCCTTATGATTTTAAAGAAACACCCTCATTTACAACTTGTGAAGCAACTAAAAATGGATGGATATGGCAGATTCCGATTGGAGATAGATTTGGTACAGGATATTTGTACTCGTCTAAATTTACAACTGATGAAGAAGCACAAGATCAGTATGATAAATGGCTACGAGAAAAGTTTAATGTAGAATTAGAAACTGACAGAGTGATAAGATATAAACCAGGATATTACGAGGATTATTGGATAGGTAATTGTCTCGCAATCGGATTGTCAAGTGGATTTATTGAACCTCTTGAAGCAACTGGTATTCAAATAATTATACAACAGATACAAGAGTTCATGATTATCAATTCGACTCTTAAAAATTTAGAATATAATCGTAGAATAGTCAACAAAGGTAATCGAACTCTTTATCAAGATATTATAGATTTTGTCGCACTACATTACTGCACAAATCGAACTGATTCTGCATTTTGGAATTACATGACTTATAACAAAATTGATTGGGTACGAGATTTTGAAGAGAAATGTAAAGTTGAATTTTTAGATGGTCGAACTTGCTACAAGGAAAAAACATTCTGGGGACTCGATAGTTTCATACAAGTATGTTATGGTCTTAAAATGTTTGATCGAGAAAGTATAAAGAGTTTTTTACTCTCGAAAATTGATGGTATGGACATATTCAATCAAGCACAGGGTGAACATGAATTTTTAGAAAATGAAAAGAAAAAAATAAAACAAATATCTCATAAGAAAGTTTTAGACCTTATTATGAATAAATAAAAATAAAAAGACATGGGTTATTACATAAAAAAGACAGGTCTATCTGGAAAGACAGTTTACTGGACAGGTGGAGTTCATTGGTCTGATGATAGTTCAAAGAAAAAGACTTATGTAAATAAGTCAACAGCAGACGCAAAACTTGTTAACACCGATGGTAAGAATGGTGGATGGACAGGTGCTACAGTTGTAAGTGAATAATGGCAATACAAATCTCTGCAACTCAATATTTCGGTACTGGTGCTATTAGTTTTAGTGCGATGAGAAATACTTTTCGGTTGAATAATCCAACTGGAACTATATCTGCATCTGAACTTTTAAGAAATACTGACATAACAAATACCGATCCAATATTGCCTGATGCAACAGAGAACAGTGATGTTGCCACTACTACAGATTGGAAAACATCACAGATACGAGATAGTATTAAATTTTATAATGTCACTCAACCAAGTGGAGATACAAATGTAAATCTTGATATTGATGGTCTTTCATGGAATAATAATTTAAATAAGAATATTGTCAAAAAGATGTTCATTCAAGGCACTTGTGGTTCTAATACCACAGGTACAGCAGCTGCCTTGATGGATAGCACAGCACATAATTTAACAATAGATGTGAGTGGAGATATATTTGGTTGTGGTGCATTAGCAACTACTGATGGAGATAACCCTGATGGATTAGATGGTGGGGATGCACTAGATGTTATCACATCTGGTAATAATGTAAGTGTAAATGTTCAATCTACTGCGAGAATTTATGGAGGTGGTGGTGGAGGAGAGCATGGTAATGATGGTGCGACAGGACAAGATGGAACTTGTTTTAATTATATCTTTGGAGAGGTAGCAAGTGGTTGTGGATTTTGTGGAGATTGTAGTAATTTAGGAGCAGGATACGAGAGATATGGAGGTTGTAATACAGGTGGTGGATGTAACTGTTCTGGATGGTGGTTTTGGTATGGTTGTCGTCAAAGAGTGATAAGTACAGCATTATGTCGTAAACAAGACCCAGTTACAGTCACAGGTGGTACAGGAGGTGCAGGTGGCGATGGTGGTCGTGGTCGTGGATTCAATTATCAATCAGGAACTTTATCAGGTGGCACAGGGTTAGGTGGTTCCGCATTTGTAGGATGTGGTGGGTTTACTGGCACAATCACAGTAGGTGGCACAGGTGGTAATGGAGAAAATGGTGGAGCTGGTGGTGATTGGGGTGAAGATGGTGCAAATACTGTTGATTCAGGAGATGGAGGAACAGCGGGTAAGGCAATAGATAGATCGACAAATGTTTCAGTTGGTGGTATAATAAATTCAAATACAGTCAAAGGAAATTTTTAATTTTACATGAAAAAATATCCATCCCTTTTACAACAGGGCAAGAATCTTGCTTTGACTATTGGTAGAATATATGATACAATACGAGATAAGAACTCGCAGTTAATTACTCCGAGAAAAATATATTGGCGACGCATCGAGATTTGTAAGAGTTGTTCGAGTTGTGACCAGAAACTTAAAAGATGTATGGAGTGTGGGTGTTATATCCCTGCCAAAGCAAAAATCGTTGTTGAAGCTTGCCCACTAGGAAAATGGGAAGAAGATGAACTTACTGATTAAAGACAATTTTTTTAGCAATCCTGACGTATTAAGAAGATTTGCGTTGGATTGTGATTATATTGATAGTGAAGAAGTCAAGGTTGATGTAGGTTGGAGAGGTCATAGAACAGATGAGTTTGAAGTTATAGGTAATCCACATTTAATTACAGCAAGTGAGAAGATAAGAAAAGCAGTATGTAAACATTTCAAATTAGAAGGATATTCAATATCATCACACTTTCATCTATCACACAAAGGAACTAAAAAGACTCTACCAGACTTCGAGAATAAGAAATATCATTTTGATCAATGTGATTACGCAGGGGTTGTATATTTAAAACCGAGTCCACCTAGAAACACAGGAACTTCATTATTAAATGGTGCGAGAAATAGTATTCGTAGTGTTAAGAACAGATACAATAGACTAATCGCTTACCCTGCACATCATATTCATGCACCAACAGATTTGTTTGGAGAAGACTTTTATACAGGTAGAATGACACTCACATTCTTTATGCACAAAGATTGGACATGGGATTGAAATATGAAATCTTATACATACTCTGTATGGTTTGTTCGAGAGATTCTATAAATTTTATTAAAAGGGATGTACAAATCCCTTTTTTTGTGTTATAATAAGAGAAAGAAATATATTTCATGCCATCTACCGCACTTAAAGCCTTAACTGCAACAACAGGTAATAGAACTGATTGTTGGAATACACCACCTGAGTTTGTCGGCGACGTTCTTAAATATTTTGGAACACTAGATTTAGATCCCTGTTGTAATGACGAGGATAATCCAAATGTACCTGCGAGAAAAGTATATACGGAAAAAACAAATGGTTTAGCACACGAATGGATTGCTGATAGTGTGTTTATGAATCATCCTTATAGTAATAGTAAAGAGTGGGTTCCGTATGCTGTTTCACAGTATGAGTTAGGACACGCAAAAGAAATGATATTATTAATTAAATTAGATGTCTCAACAAAATGGTGGAGGTCAGTATCACAATATTCATGGATTGCAATTAATAAAAGACTTAAGTTTGGGGATGGAAAAGGTGCAGCTCCATTTCAATCAGCAATAATTTATTTGGGTAAGAACTTAGATAGATTCAATGATGTGTTTGGTAAGTATGGAACTTTATATGTGCCACATAAGAAAGTGACACAGGAAGTAGAGACACCTCTCATAAAACTATTATAATGAATGTATTAACAACGATACTATGCAACTAAGACCACATCAAAACGAAGCACTTGCGAAGATGAGATTACAAAGGAAAGGACAGGTTATTGTTCCTACTGGGGGTGGTAAGACTATGTGTATGATTGAAGATGCCAAGAGAAGATTTGCACAGGATAGTTTACCAAAGACTATTGTTGTAGTTGCACCTCGTATTCTACTTGCTAATCAGTTGTCAGCAGAGTTCTTAGAGTTCATCACAGATGTAGAGGTCATTCACGTTCATAGTGGAGAGACACACCACAAGAGTACAACAAAGACAGATGAGTTAGAATACTGGTATCACAATAGCACAGAGAACTTACTTATATTCACTACATATCATTCACTACACAGAATATCAGACTCACTTGATATTGAAGTTGATACTATCTACTTTGATGAAGCACACAACTCAGTACAGAAAAACTTTTACCCTGCTACTGAACACTTCTCATTCAATGCAGATAGATGCTACTTCTTTACAGCAACACCAAAGCACTCTCGCACACCTGAGAAAGCAGGTATGAACCATACTAAGACCTATGGTAATGTGATATGTCAAATCCCTGCACCAAGACTTGTCAAGCAAGGATATATTCTACCACCAAAGGTTGAAGTCTATCGTTCAAGAATACTCAAGAAAGATGAGTTGGTTGCAGACAGAGACAATGAGCAAATGGTTGAGGCGATTGACAACCTTGACAAAGACAAAGTATTGATATGTGCCAAGTCAACCAGACAGATTGTTGCACTTGTATCACAGACAGATTTTGTGAAGCAACTTGCCATTCGTGGTTACTCTTATATGTACATCACATCAAAGACAGGTGCGGTTATTGATGGAGAGAAGGTTGACAGAGAGACATTCTTTGATACTCTTAATGAGTGGGGTAGAACAGACAAAAAGTTTGTTGTACTTCATCACAGCATACTCTCAGAGGGCATCAATGTCAATGGTCTTGAAGCAGTATTGTTTATGCGTTCGATGGATTACATAGGTATATCACAGACAATCGGTAGAGTTATTCGTAAGGGTAATGCAGACAAAGTATTCGGACTTGTATGTATTCCAGTTTACTCTAACGTGGGTATATCAACTGCAAGAAAGGTCGAAGCAGTTGTTGACACCATATTCAACAAAGGAGAGGCGGCAACGTCAGTTGTAAACACATGAAAACAGACACACTACTCAGAATATACAAAGTGGTAAAAGTAAAAACTAAACCCAAATATCCACCCATACGCAAACACTATAACATACACACATTCGGATGAATTTATTAGTTGTTGGTAGAATAACTGGTTCGGTATTGATTATTTGTGCATATTTTGTTATACTACACATATCAACACTTTATGGTGCTATGATACACGTTGTAGCAGATTTAATTTGTATGCCATTTTATATCAAACATAAACAGTTTGATGTTGTTATTATGTTATGTTTTTTAATGACCATTGCAATTAGTAAAGTAACTATTTTATTAAGATGAAGGACACTATTTTATTTGGAGATTGCAAGGAAACTTTGAGTGCATTTTTGCCACAAAGTGCTAGAACTTGTGTGACATCCCCACCATACTACGGATTGCGTGACTATGGCACAGCAACGTGGATAGGAGGCGACCCTAATTGTAAACATCGAAAGGTAGGTAAGCAAGGTTCTAATTGTATCACAGGTCATAAAAATCACGATGACATGGGAAGTGTGGGGGATTACATATTTAAAAGTGTTTGCCCTCTATGTGGTGCGATTAGACAAGATAGTCAGATAGGACTTGAAGAATCCCCAGAGGAGTATGTTGAATCTTTGGTAAGTGTGTTTCGAGAAGTTAGAAATATACTTACTGATGATGGAACTTTGTGGGTTAACTTAGGGGATAGTTATTATAACTATAGACCTGGCAAAGGTCAATCATATCCTAAACAATCGGTTTCTAAAACAAAACAAGATTTACCTGATGAATGTAACAAACGTGGTAAAAAATTAGATGGATTAAAAGAGAAAGATTTAATCGGAATCCCTTGGCTATTTGCTTTTGCTATGCGTAAAGATGGATGGTATCTGAGACAAGATATTATCTGGCATAAACCAAATCCGATGCCTGAGAGTGTAAAAGATAGGTGTACGAAGTCACACGAGTATATCTTTTTATTCAGTAAAAACAGAAAGTATTTTTATGACAATGAAGCAATTAAAGAACCCGCAAAAGATTGGGGAACAAGAGACCGCACAAAAGGTAAGTACCATAATACTGGTACTGGTTTACAACCTCATAGTGGTCTTACCAAGTCTTATGAACGGAAAAATAAACGATCTGTTTGGTCTGTCACAGTAAAACCCTACAAAGAAGCACATTTTGCTACTTATCCACCTGACTTAATCGAACCTTGCATACTTGCAGGGAGTAAAGAAGGGGATACGATACTTGACCCATTTATGGGTGCAGGAACTACAGCGGCAGTTGCAAAATCACTCAATCGTTATTATATTGGATGTGAACTTAATGAAGACTATGGTAACTTAATTCAGAAAAGAATACAAGATTATCAACCAGTTAAAGAAGTGGCACAAGAACCCACCATAAACATACTGGACATTATATAATAAGAATATAACAAAGGAGAACCACCAATGAAATGTGAAGTACAACTCTATGTTGCAGGTCAGGTATTTACTGAGACAGTACATGCAGTTGACTATCAAGAAGCAAGACAAGTAGCACTTGCTCGTAATCCTAACGCAAGAGTAATTAGTGTCAACAAGAAATTCTAATTATCAGAAATTCTATCCTACCACATTTTCATCCTTACTAGACCCCAAAGTTGGTCAACCTAGTGGATGGGTTTCTAAGGATGGTATGTGGGCAGCAGTTCCGTCAAATGGTAGAAAGTTTGCTATCGTACATAATGGTGTAATTGAACACTTTGCAAAAAACTTTGAATATGCTATGATATACATAAAAAAGGGTATTCAAAAGGAGAAGAAAGATGCACGATCAAAACTCAATCGGGGATGAGTCCGCCTCAGTTAAATATCAAAGGGCATTAGATTTATTCACAGAGTCAGTATTAAAACCTGACCACGATTTGCGTGGGTGTGCATACAATCAAGGATGTTACGAGGACTTGATGGAGATACGAGAACACGTTTTAGAATATCTTAAAACTTTAAAAGAAGTTACCTACCATACGAATCCTGACGAGAGTGATGATATAGAGACATCAAAATTAATAGGAACAAAACCCTTAACTAAATGGCGATAAATGAGTGAAGTTGAATTTCGTAAACATAGAGTATTTCGAGAGACAGAGGATGTTATATTCTATGATATATCAGTTGAAAAATCTAATGCTTCAGACCTCGTAGTTCATACTGGTAGAGCAACATCCCCACCTGATGATTTGGTAGGAGCAAAACAGTTTTATATACACAAATATCAAATAGATCATAACCGAGTTGTATCAGGAGAGAGGACATTTGAACTGGTAAACTTTGATTGGAAGTACCCATATCATATCGTACATTTGAATCGTCAGAGTGGTGCTTTGATGATTCCAACACATACTTATCATCGTTCAGTATCAGGAGATACAGGTTCAA
>Ga0310343_10000146_pt1 | contig 30436 bp, 32 predicted proteins | sample HC15DNA2025_MG_FD_203519 | JGI IMG/M metagenome (GOLD analysis project Ga0310343, IMG submission 203519) | Marine microbial communities from station ALOHA, North Pacific Subtropical Gyre - HC15-DNA-20-25_MG | ecosystem: Environmental > Aquatic > Marine > Oceanic | place: Pacific Ocean: North...
TGTATTTGACTAATTTCCATTAACTAACCATTTTTCTGGATTTAATTTTTGATTATTACCCCAAATTTCAAAATGAATAATATTATCATTTGATACATAGCCAATATTTTGGCCTTCTTTAACATTCATATTTTCTGATATTAGCAAATTTTCTAAATGAGTAAAAACAGTGTAGTAACTATTGTTGTGATCGATTATCACAGTAGTCCCATATCCAGCTATAAATGTAATGGTTGATACATATCCATCAAAGACACTTTTAACTGGAAGTGTTGCTCTTGCGCTAATATCAATACCCGGGTTATCTAAAGTAGTATTTAAACGAGGATTCCACTGTGGTCCAAATGATTTAACGACTTTCCCCTGAACAGGCCAATCTAACTTTCCTTTATAATTTCTTATATCCTTATCAATTCGTTTTAAACTAGCTAACTGCTGCTCATTATACTTTTCTTTATCCGCAATAATTTGTTTACGAAGTTTTTCCAAAGCATCAATTTGTTGTAATTGTTTTGCGATCTCAGCTTTTACTTCATTCTCTTCCTTTTTAAGTTGTTTCAGTAACTTTTCTTGATATCTTTTTTTCTGATTTAAACTAGATACTTCTGTTTTTTTGTAATTTTTACTTTCTTCAACCTTGTCAAGTAGTCCAGAAATTTCAGAAGTTTTTTGCCTGTTAAATTTTTGTGTAGTTTTTATTTTATTAACAGACTTTTGATTTATTTCTGAAATTATATTAAAGTATTTTAGACGGTAAATCATCTGCGAAAAACTTTTGGAATTAAAGATGTAATTTGAAAGATCATTATTTCTATTTTTATAAAGACTTATTGATCTTATTTCATAAGATTTTTTTATGTCATTAATGGATTGATTATTTTTGATGATTGCATTTTCAAGATTCACTAATTGTTTATTATAAAGACTTATTTTTTTGTCATATGCATTAATTAATGCATTAGAGTTTTTAATATTTCTTCTTGTTAGCTCAATTATATCTTTTGTTTTTTTTGATTGAGTTTTCAATTTTTCAACTTCTTTATTTCCTAAATTGATAGAGGCTTTAAGTCTATTAATCTGTCCTTCAGTATCTTTAATTGATTTATCAAAGTTTTGGTCTTGATTAAATGCTAATGAAGTTATCAAAAGTATTATGAGATAAAATTTAAGTTTTTTCATTTAAATAAAATTAAAACCTAAATTGTTAATAATGATTAAAAAACTAAATATAACTGCATTATTAATAATGTTAATGCTCGTCAATCAATTATTTGCTCAATCAGATAAAATATTATTATATGGAAATTGTAATATTAACGAAGCAAATAAATTATCAGAATACCTTAAAACTACTTCAAATATTGATTTAGCATTTGAAATAAATGATGAAGCTAATTTAGTATTTTCTAAATATTCTATAATATTTATATGCGGTAACTCTTATTTAAAATTATCAGAAACTTATATTAAGGAGTTAAATAGAATGATTTTAAATGGAAGTTTATTATTAATTGATAATTATAAGTCTGATTATACATTATCAATCTTTCTTAAAAAACTGCTAGCCGAATATCCTGCAAAAAATAATTCCATTTCAAAAGTTTTGAAAAATAATTCATATAGAGTGAATTTTGATCAATTACAGTTTAAAACGAAACAAATATACATTAGTGAAAAGCTTAGAGTTTTAGCTTTAAAAGAAGAAAGTATTTTTGAAAGTGAACTTAATGAGGATAACAACTTAAGATTGGGATCTAGTATTATATTTAATTACTTAATTGGAAACTAAGTTTTACTTTTCTCTGCTTCAAAAACTCTCCTTCTAAGTTCTGAAGTAGAATAACCATGATCTCTTGTATTAAAAATACATTTAATAGGAAGCTCATGTCCTGTAAAAGGCTTTCCTTCATGATCTGCACCAAGAATTCTTACATCTGGCTGAATATTTTTTAAAACCTCAATTAAGTCTGCTTCGGTATCATATGTTACCACTTCATCAACAAACTTTAGAGAACTTACTATACCAATTCTTTCTTCATGTGATTGAACAGGTTTATTTTTTTCAGGACGATCTATGCTCGGATCAGATTGTACTCCCACAATTAAGTAGTCGCAATATTCCTTACATTCTTCAAACATCAAAGCATGGCCGTAATGACAAAGATCAAAAGAACCAAAAGTTATTCCAACAATTTTATTTTTCTTCATGCTTAGCTTTCTCCCAATAATTTAATAGTTCTCTTAATGATATATCTTCAATTTTTTGATTATTTTTTTGAACAATTTTTTCAATAAAATTAAATCGTCTATAAAATTTCTGATTAGTTTTTCTTAGTGCTAAATCAGCTGAAATATCAAAAAATCTTGCAAGATTAACTATGGTAATTAATAAATCTCCAATTTCCTCTTCAATATTATTCAAGTCATTATTGTTTATAGCCTGCTTTAGTTCTCCTAATTCTTCGTCAACTTTATCCATTGCTTGAGAAAAATTTTCCCATTCAAAACCTACAGCGCCTGTTTTATCTTGATATCTTTGAGCTACAATTAGAGCTGAAAGTGATTTAGGTGTTCCATCAAGAATGGATTCTCTATTTTTTTCACTCTTTTTAATAATTTCCCAATTTTTTGCATTGGATAAATCTTCACCATCATAGTTTTTGTCAAAAATATGAGGGTGTCTTTTAATTAATTTTTCATTTATTTGTTGGACAACGTCCTCAAACTCGAAAGTTTTTTTTTCAGAAGCTATTACTGCTTGAAAAACTACATGTAGAAGCAAATCTCCTAGCTCCTCTTTCAAATTTTCAGTATTTTTTTCTAATACTGCGTCTACCACCTCATTTGCTTCTTCAATTAAATGTGGCGTCAATGATTCTGAAGTTTGCTTTCTGTCCCAATCACAACCATTATCAGATCTTAGCTTAATTACTATATCAATTAATTCTTTTACTGCTTCGCTCATTACAAACGTTTCCTGTAAAATTAGAAATAATCTCTTCTTGTTTTAAAAACATAATTTCTTTGGAATCTTCTGTATCATCGTTAAACCCAATTAAATGCAATACTCCATGAATTATAAGTCTACTAATCTCATTTTCAAGCGAAACATTAAATTCCTTGGAATTTAATTTGGCCATTTCAACACTGATGTATATTTCAGCCTCTAAATCATCATCATTTTTAATGGGAAAAGTAACTATATCTGTTAATACATCATCATTAAAGTATTCTTTTTTGAAAGAATTTAACTTGTTATTATCACAGAAAATCAAGTTGATTTTTACCTGATTATATTTAGCTGTCTCAAGTGATAAATTTATAAGTTGAATGATATGATCTTTATGAAAATCAATATCTTTATGTTCATTAAAAATATTTATTTCATTCATCATCTTTTGATGGATATTCAGGTCTAGAATGATACAATCCTGATAATACTGGCAACAAACCATGTTTACCATCTCTTTTGCCTTTAATTTTTTGAAGATCTTCCATTGTTAGTGGACATTCGTCTAGTTGCCCATCTTCTAATCTTCCTCTAATTGCTCTATCAATCATTGTTTCAAATTTTTCTAAAGTTGGATTTTTTAGTGAGTTAGCCTGTGCTTCAATTGCTTCAGCTAACATAACAATACCTGTTTCTTTTGATGTAGGTTTTGGCCCAGGATATCTAAATTCATTCTCATCAACTTGGCTATCATTTTCTAATGCTTTTTTATAGAAAAACTCCATTCTATTTTTAGCATGGTGGGTTTCAATAAAATCTTTAACAATATTTGGTAATCCATATTCATCAGCTAAAGCAATACCATCAGTAACATGTTGTTTTAAAATTTTTGCACTCATGTGTGGCGTTATTGAATCATGCTTATTTTCCCCAGTTTGATTTTCTGCATAATATTCTGGTTTTTTAATTTTTCCTATATCATGATAGTATGATCCAACCCTACATAACAGTGCTCTAGCTCCAATAGCATTTGCACAAGATTCTGCAAGAGTTCCTACTTTCACACTATGCGTGTGAGTTCCAGGAGCATCTTCCATTAATTTCTTTAATAAAGGCTGATCATAATCAAGTAATTCAATTAAGCTCAAATCTGTAGTTATTCCAAAAAATGATTCAAATAATGGTACAAGTCCAAATGCTAAAATTGGACATAAAAAACTTGAAAGAGCCAAATAACCGACTGTGGAATAGTTGTAATCAAGGAAATCAATTCCTTTGAAAAGCATTACAGAGAAAAATACAAACAAACTACAGAATACTAGGGTTAACATAGTTGCAATGATTTGTCTTCTTTTTCGTAATTTTCTTACGCTTAAAATTGCGATAAATGATATAAAAAACTGTACTATTGCAAAGTCTAAATCATTTCCAATGAGTAATGAGACTAAAAGTATTAATATTGTTGATGAGATAAGAGAGACTGTGGTATCAAGCAATACTGTTAATAAAATTGAAAACATTGCAATTGGAATGATATAAACAGGTAATTGATAACTAACTATAATCCAAGAAAAGAACACTATTAAGTACATCAATAATCCAATCAATAACAATAATTTGGATTCTTTAAAATACTCGTTTCTATAAATGTAAAAGAATGAAAAAAGTAAAAATAATAATATTAATACTACAAAGAAAGCTCCTAAATATTCTCTAAACTTATCTGCTGCTCTTTCATATCCAAGCCTTCTTTCAGATTCTAATTGTAATGACTTTAACTTAAGTAATACAGATTCGGTAATTCTATTATTTGTATCTACAATTAGCTCATTAGCAAGCACAGTTCCTTGGAACCTTGATACCTTATCTAATCTTTCTTTTTGTCTTGATTCAGTTAAATCTTTGTCAAAAAGAATATTTGGTTTAGTAAATTCATTAATTAATTCATAGCTCAAGGTAGATTTAATATCAAGCTCATTATCATATATCAGATTTACTTCTTCTCTATTTTTCTTCCAAGCCGTTTCAATATCGTTATAATTTCTTGTTGGAGCAATTACGAGCTCACCGCCTTGAACAATACTTATTTCGTTACTAGAAATATTCTCCAATGGCTCATCAATTATACCTTCTGCCCATCTATTTAAACATATTTGCTTAATCTGATTTTTGAATAATTCTAAATTTAATGGCTCTGTGAGACTCTCGTTAATACCCAGCAACTGATCCCACTGGGCTTTGTCAATCTGAAACTGATATTGCTCAAGAAATTCACTATACAATGTAACGTATGTGGTACTGTCAGCGATAAAACTAGATTGAAAACTCTCAAATTCTGGCTCATAGCGATATTTATAAAGAGAGTCTTGAGATGAAATAAATAGATCATGTGCTGAATAAATATCATTCAAGTAAATAAAAAAAGTGTCTATAATAGCAATTTGGTTGTCAACAAAATCTTGATCTCTTGAAAATGAAAATGGAACTGAATTCCGAGCTTCATCAAGATCTTTATTTAATTTTTGATCTGTCTTTAAAATGCCAAAATCAAATGGTGCAATTATTGGCTCATTAGCAATATCATTTAATTGGTAAGAATACCTAATAGAAAAACCCGTTGGAAATGTTAATGATATAGCAAATGAAAGACCAAAAAAAATCAGTATTGGAAATTTATTATCTGCAAAAAATTTCTTTATTTTTTTGAAATTATTCATTTTACCATTTTATAGCTGCTGAAGCCCAAGTATATCCGGCCCCAAAAGCAGTTAATATAATGTTATCTCCTCTAGCCAACTTACCTTCTTGAATTGCTTCGCATAGTGCAATTGGAATAGTAGCTGCTGTTGTATTACCATATTTATGAATATTTATATACATTTTCTCCATAGGTAATTTCATTCTTTCAGCACAGGCTTCTAAAATTCTTCTATTTGCTTGATGCGCCACAACTAAAGAAACTTGATCTATAGATAAATTATTATGTTCTAGGGCAACATTAATTGCCTCTGGCATTCTTTTAACTGCATTTTTAAATACTTCCCTTCCATTTTGATGTGGAAGATGATGTCTATCTTCAACAATTTTAGCATCAATTCTTAATGGATTAAAAACTGATCCTGGAGCTTTTGCTCGTAGGTGATCTACACCATCTCCATCAGCAAATAAATGTGTTGATAAGATTTGGCTATCATCATCTGATTCTTGAAGCACTACAGCGCCTGATCCGTCACCAAATAATACACCTGTTGCTCTTCCCTCAGGAGTTCTTTCTATTATTGTTGACATTAAATCTGATCCAACTAATAACACATTGCTATATTTACCTGATTTAATATATTGATCTCCCATTTCAAGCAAATAAATAAAGGCAGAACAAGCTGCACTTATATCATATGCTGGAATGTTTGATGTAATGCCAAGCTTACGTTGAATAATGGGAGCCATACCTGGAAAATTATAATCAGAACTGACTGTTCCAACGATGATGGCATCAATATCATTGGGTTTTATTCCAGCGTTTTCTATTGCCTTAACACATGCTGGAAGGGCTAAATCAGAATTAGCAGTTCCAGGAAGTACCCATCTTCGTTCTTTAATACCAGACCTAGTTTGAATCCATTCATCGGTTGTATCCATCATTTCTTCAATATCATGATTTTTCACAATATTATCTGGAACATTAAATCCAATACCTGCTATTTTAGATTTTTTCATAACAATTTTTTAGAGCTGATTTATAAGCCGGGTTCTGTACATCTATGATGCGATGATCATTCCTCTCTATCTTATATTTCTATAAAACTCTAGCAATCTACCCTTCCCTCAAATGATACGAGCAATATCTCGGGTCTACGTGATCTTGCACCTAGTGGGGTTTACCAGCTAATAATGTTACCACTATTACTGGTGGTCTCTTACACCACCGTTTCACCCTTACCATTTACTGGCGGTCTACTTTCTGCTGCACTGTCCATATTCTCACGAATCCCACCTGTTAGGTGGCACTATGCTCTTCGGTGCCCGGACTTTCCTCTCGATAAATCGAGTAATCATCCAATCAGCTCTTGTGGATATAATAAGGTATAGATATTGAATTTAGAAGAAAAAAATTAATTTTCTGATTTGTAAAGAAATCTACTGCAATTGCCACAAAAAACGATATTTTTAGATAATGCCTCATTGACACTTTGTGGAGGAACCATTGCACCGCATCCCTCACAGCTATTATCTAAAATTTCAGCTACAACTAAACCCTTTCGAGCTTTATAGATATCAGCATATTTTGACATTGTATCAGAATCTATATTTTGAGTAACAGACTCTCTTTCAGACTTTAGTGCATTTTGCTCTTCTGACACCTCTTGCATTTTAGCATTTAAAGCATCTTTTTTAGTATTTAGCTCTGAAATAATTCCATCAAGGGAAGATTTATCTTCTTCAATTTCTTTTGATAACTCTTCTTTTTTGCTCATAAGCTCAATAAGTTCATTTTCTTTTTCAGATAAAAGATTTTTTTCGAAATCTATAGTTTCCATCATAGCATCATATTCTTTATTGGTACTTATTGAACCATCAATAAGTTTGTCTTTTAAAGAATTAATTTTTTCAGAAGTAGTTTCAACTAAAGTTTCAATGGTACTAATTAAAACAGATGTTTCTTTTAATTCATTTTCTTTATTCTGAAGTGATGTTTTAACACCGTCTTCATTTTGAGTAAGCTCTTCAACTTTTGAGGGTAAATCACCAAGTAATTTTTCGATCTCAAATAATTTATTATCAACTTCTTGCAATAAGATTATTTGATTAATTAAACACATTAAATAGGATTTCCAAGATTTGTCTTCATGTCGAGATGAATATATTCTAATTACACAATAAAAAAAACATTTATTATCAGTTTAAATAATTATATTATTTCACGTGTCAAAATTTGAAAAATTAAAGACTTTTGAGCCTCTATCATCTAGTTTAACAATTAAAAGGTCTCCTATTCATGGATTAGGTCTCTTTGCTACAATTAAAATATTGTCGCAAACTGAACTTGGCATATCGCATGTAAAAGATGATAGATTTTCTCATGGATATATCAGAACACCATTAGGTGGATTTTTTAACCATTCAAAAAAACCAAACTGCGAAGCAGTATATGATGGAGATTTAATTAAAATTATTGCTTTAACAGATATAAATTTTGGTGATGAAATTACTGTTGATTATACTAAACATGATTGGATTAAAATAGACTAATGAAAAACTATTTTTTTACATCCGAATCTGTCACAGAAGGTCATCCAGATAAAGTTGCTGACCTTATTTCAGATAATGTTGCAAATTATTTAATAAATCAAAATGAAAGTAATAGAGCAGCTATTGAAACAATGGTTTCTTCAAACATGGTGACTATTGCTGGAGAAGTTAAAACTGACTTAATTAACAACACTGACTCTATTGAAGAGCTTGTTAGGCAAACTGTTAAAGATATTGGTTATGAACAAGAAAATTTTCATTGGAAAACATTATTATTTAAGAACTTAATTCATAATCAAAGTGTTGATATTGCAAGAGGTACTGATAATTTTGGAGCAGGTGATCAAGGAATGATGTTTGGTTATGCATGTAATGAAAATGATTCATTAATGCCTAGTGCAATTTATTATAGTCACAAAATTACTAAAGCACTTTCAACTGCGAGACATGGTGGGCAAGACTGGATGGGTCCAGATGGAAAGGCTCAAGTTACGATCGAGTACAGTAGCGTAAATGAACCTGTAAGAATATCAAACGTTATTTGTAGTACTCAACATAGCAAAGATTTGAAAGATAATCCTAGTGAAGTTCAAAAAAGAGTGGAAAAAATTATCAAGTCAGAATTGAATGATATGTTTGATGATGATACTATCTTTCAAGTTAATCCAACTGGTAATTTTGTGACAGGTGGACCAGATGGCGATACTGGAGTTACAGGAAGAAAAATTATTGTTGATACTTATGGTGGCTATGCTCCTCACGGAGGAGGAGCCTTTAGCGGTAAAGACTGTACTAAAGTAGATAGAAGTGGCGCATACATGGCAAGATATTTAGCTAAAAATATTGTGGCATCAGGAGTTGCACAAAATGCTACTATTCAACTTAGCTATGCAATAGGTGTTAAAGAACCTGTGTCACTCTATGTTTATTGTGATGGTAGAGTTAGAAATGATATGTCAAATTGGATTTATAAAAATATTGATTTGACACCTTTAGGTATTATTAGAAAATTTAATCTATTTAAATTAGATCTAACTGATACCACAAATTATGGACATTTTGGTAAAAACCATCTTCCATGGGAAAATACTGATATAGCAAATCAATTAAACTTTTAAGAGGGAAAATGAGAGTACAAATAACTAAATCAAGCAAATCAATTAAAACAAAAAGTAAAGCGAAGAATCAATCTAAAAAGATTGTTGAGTCCTTACCTTTCAAAATTAAAGATATCAAACTTGCAAAGTTGGGTAGAGACAAGATTAATATATCAGAAAAAGAAATGCCTGGTTTAATGGAATTAAGAAAGAAACATTCTAAATCAAAACCTCTTAAAGGTTTTAGGCTTACAGGATCATTACATATGACTATCGAAACAGCAATACTTATAGAAACTTTAAAAGATCTAGGAGCGGATGTTCGTTGGGCAAGTTGCAATATTTTTTCAACACAAGATGAGGCAGCCGCTGCAATTGCTAAAACGAAAACTCCAGTTTTTGCATGGAAAGGTGAGACTCTTGAAGAATATTGGGATTGTACATTACAAGCATTAACCTTCAAAAATAATTTAGGACCAAATCTTATTGTAGATGATGGTGGTGATGCGACATTGTTAATTCACAAAGGATATGAATTAGAAAACTATTTTAATAAACATAATAAACTTCCAAAAATAACTACGAAGATTGAAGAGGAAATAGTAATTGAAAAACTTTTAAGAAAAGTTCATAAAAAAAATTCAAATCATTGGCACAACATTGTTCCTGAAATTATTGGTGTTTCGGAAGAAACGACAACTGGTGTATCCAGATTGCAACAAATGGTTGAAGATGCTACACTTCTTTTTCCAGCATTTAATGTTAATGATGCAGCAACAAAGTCTAAGTTTGATAATCTATACGGATGTAGAGAATCTTTAGCTGATGGCATTAAACGTTCCACAGAAATTATGCTGGCAGGAAAAACTGTTGTAATATGTGGATATGGAGACGTAGGAAAAGGCTCAGCTCAGTCAATGAAGTCTTATGGATGTAAAGTAATTGTAACAGAAATTGACCCTATATGTGCTCTTCAAGCAGCAATGGAAGGATTTGAAGTCAGAAAATTAGAAGATGTTTTAAGTAGGGGAAATATTTTTGTAACAACAACTGGCAATAAAGATATTATTACATTAAAACATATGAAAAAAATGAATGATCAAGCCATTGTTTGTAACATTGGACATTTTGATAATGAAATTCAAGTAGATGCATTAAATAAATCAGACGCAAAGAAAGATCAAATAAAACCTCAGCTTGATAGATATACATTTAAAAATGGAAAACAAATATTTTTATTGGCTGAAGGTAGACTAGTAAACTTAGGGTGTGCAACAGGACATGCAAGCTTTGTTATGTCTACTTCATTTTCAAATCAAGTCTTAGCACAAATATTTTTAGCAAAAAATAAACCTTTACCAGGTATTTATGATTTACCAAAAAAGTTAGATGAAGAGGTCGCTAGGATTCATTTAAAACATCTTGATGCAGATTTAACTAAGTTATCAAAAGATCAGGCCGAATATATTGGTGTTAATGTAAATGGTCCATTTAAAAAAGATGAGTATAGATACTAATTAGTTTGAAATTTTTTGTGAAAAAATTTCATGCTCAAAATCAAATAAATGGGCAGAACTATCAATCTATACCTTGGTAAAACAAAAAAAACAGAATAAATAAAAGTGAAATATAATATCAGAAATATCTCAAGATCATGACTTTTGAAGTCTTTGATAATATCTCTGAATCCAAACATAAAAAAGGGTAATAAAATTATCCAAGGCCCCCAATACAGGATATTATTCATTAGTGGATACTTAACTCTTTCATCATATATATGCACCCAAAAAAATATGATTTTTTTAATAGAAAGTTTGACAGATTTCAGTGGATTATTAATTATAAATTGTTTTGCTTCTTCTCTATATATGTCGTCCAACGCTACTTCATAATTTTCATCAACTTTTAGGGACTGTATTTGATCTTGTATAGTTTTTGGAATAGGCTTATAAGGTACTACATAGTTCATTCTTGATCCTGTTGCATCGTCATTATTCCCCAACCAGAGATTTAAACCGCCTGAAATTGTTAAAGGATAGAAAAAACCGAAAGTGTTATAGTTTCTCACTGACATTGGAGCAATTATTAATAATGATGATAGTGCAAATACTAATGTATACTTAGAAGAAATATTTCTATGAATAAATGTTAGTAATATAATTATAGCAGGAATAATTAATATAGCATCTGCTCTAGATAGGGTTAATAAACCAAGGGAAATACCAAGAAAAATAGAATGCTTTATATCATGAAATTTTAATAATCTATGGTAAAATAATAAAACACATGATATCAAAAATACATATAAAGTACTTGCTGAAATTTGAGTACTCATAAAAATATGTAAAGGAAAGAATGCTGTTAAGTAAATAAGAGGAAAACTTTTTTTATTAAATTTTTCCTCAAAAATTTTACCAATCATAAGACAGTTTATAGCACCTAAAAACGATTGAAATACTAGTAATAAAAAAACTGAAGTACTATTATAACCAAAAACATATACAAAAAAGGTTACTAATAAAGGATATAGAATTGGCATATATGCTGAAGGTAAATGCAATAAAGCTTCTGGAGCATATTTATTAGTAAGTTCTCCATTTTCGAGAACTGACCAATATGAATATCCAAAACCATTAACAAAATTTCTTGCTAAAACATCAAATTCATGATCTAAAATTTTATCTCCAAAAAAAATAGCAGCAAATATTCTCAAAGAAAAAGCTATACAAAAAATAACTGAAAAATTTTTCACTTAATATCCAACTTTTCTAATATTATTATATTTAATTGTTTTAGGTTTTTGCGAAAATAAAATTTTAAAGTACCATCTTAAATAGTATGGCAACCATTGTCTAAGCTTGAAATTTGAAGTACCCTCAAATCTATCTTTCCAAAAAGTTGGAACTTCACTTATAGCTAAACCATTTAAATATGATTTTACAACAATCTCCATGCCAATTTCAAAACCTCCAGAACTTTCAAATTTCATGGAATTGATACACTCTTTTGAATATAACTTAAAGCTATTAGTTACATCTGAAGTAGGTAAACCTGTCAAATAAAATAGAGACTTTCCAGCTGTTTTGCTTAAGAATTTTTTAAATAAAGGACCACCAGTTTGCTTACCATTTTTCATATACCTAGAGCCACAAACAATATGAAAACCTTGGCAAAATAATCCGTACATTCCGTTTATTGAGTTTAAGTCATCTGATCCATCAGCCATAATTACCACACATGCGTCTGATGAAAATGTACGTAGTCCTGTTTTAATTGCATTCAATGCACCGGTACCATATTTATTTTTAACAAGTAAAATTGGGAAATTGTAGTTATCCATTACTTCTCTAACAACTGGTAAAGTATTATCTGAATCTTCATCGTAAACAATACTTAATGAAATTGGAATTTTAATTGAATTTTTTATGTTTTCTAATAAACTTAAAATATTATCTTTTTCGTTATAGACAGGAATAACTAAAGTTAAAATTGGTGGTGTTTTGTTATCTTTATCTAATCCAATCCCTGTGAACTTACTGCTACTTCTAATCTTTTTTCCTAAACCATCAACTATTTGAATATTATTTTTTATGCAAACTTCCTCTTCCAAAATAGCTCCTTGAAACTGATCTCCACCATTTGCAAAAATATCTGGATTGACTTTAATTAAGGTCTCTCTAACAGATTTATCTTTATCGATACTTAATATTACTTTATCAACTACTTTTAAACTCTTTACAATTTCAAGTCTATCATCTTGGCCCATAAATGATTTACCCTTTTTTAACGAAGCTTGATAATCATTATTTACAATAACATGTAGCTCATCACCAAGTTTTTTTGCTTCGTTTAAATATTCTAAATGTCCAATATGTATTGGATCAAAATAACCACTAACCGCAATAATTTTTTTATTCATTTTTCATCTCTAATTATTATGTACAAAATTTCTTACTTTAGCAGCAATTGCCAATGATGATGTCAAACCTGGGGAATCAATACCAATTAAGTTAATTAATCCAGGAAATCCATTATCACTTTCTTCCTTTATATAAAATTCTGACTTTAGTTCGCCATTTAAAAATAATTTAGGTCTTATTCCTGAAAAATCTGCTGATAAATCTTCTTCTTTCAGGTTTTTAATATAGTCTTTTGCTGATTGAAAGAAAGAATGTGATGATTCATTATTAACTGAGAAATCAAAAATACCATCTTTTAAAAAAACTTCGTGATAATCAGGACCTAACCTTGGAATTTTTTGTTCATCAAAAGAAATATGTATTCCAAGTGAATCTTCATTAGAGGGTAATGAATAAATAAGCTTTTTAAACCTATTTCTGTAAACTGATGAGAGTTTAAAGTAACTACCTTTAAAAAATCTTAGCTCAGGTATATTCAAATTATCCTTCATCATATTTTTGGCTAAGAAAAAGCTTTCTAAACCAGAGCAGTTAATTAAAAACTTAGATTTAATTGTACTTATACTACCGGATTGCTCAATAATTTTTGTTTTAAAATATGAATCAGAAAAACTTATGTTTGATACTTTTGCATTAAATAAAAAGTCATGCGAAAGGTTTGCAATTTGATACAACTGATGCATATACATGTGGGCATCTAATATACCTGAATCATGAATTATTAAAGAATTACTAGATTTTATATCAGGTTCAATCTTGGATAATTCTTGATTTGATATTTTTGAAAATGATATACCTTTTTTTGTAATGTCATTAACAAATTTGTTAAAAGCCTCATCTTCAGAATCCTTGCTAACAATTATTTTTTCAGTTTGTTCATAATCTAAATCATATTGTTTTAAAAAATTATAGAGTAAGTTTTTACCTTCAACACAAAATCTAAATTTCTTCGAATTTATATTATTAAAAATTCCAGAATGTATTACCTGACTATTACGACTTGAAGTTTCTTGACCAAAATTACTATTCTTATCTAAAACAAGAACTGATTTAAAGTTATTTTCTTGTAATTCCTTTGCAACAGCTAATCCAATAACACCTGCACCGACAATTACAACTTCATAATCAATGAGGTTGCTCATTTCTTTTAATTAAATTAATCCTTTTTTCACTTGATCTGAAACCCAAGGAATAATTTCATCAAGAGCATCTTCAAGCGTTGTTAAAGCCTCAAAACCTAAAACTCTTTTAGCTTTTTTAACTTCAGGGCTTCTTTTTTGAACATCATGTGTAAAAGGATCATCGCAAACATAATGAAATTCTTCATTTGGGTTAATTTTATTCCATATGATTTCAGCTAGCTCAATGACTGATGTTGCAGTTGCTGTTGATAAATTAAAGTCATTATTTAAAGCTTTTGGATGTTCAATGCAAAGCCTGATGCCTTCTGCCAAGTCACCGCCATAAGTATAATGTCTTATTTGTTGACCATCTCCTAAGATATGAAGAGGATTTTGTCCTTTTATAATTTTTTGTATGATATCCGGTACAACATGACTCATTGCTAACTTTACATTGCCAGATTTTATTTCAACATCCCCCAAAGCTCTTCCTTCTCCTATACCAATACAGTTAAAAGGTCTGGCAATAGTATATGGTAATTTGTACTGCTCCCATGCACCTTTAGCAAAATATTCAGCAGCTAGTTTTTGAAAACCGTATGTTGAGAAAGGTGGCGGTGAAAGCAATTGATCTCCTTCTGGAGTAGGATATTTATTGGTGTTTTCATAAACCATAGATGAAGAAAGAACTGTGATTTTCTGTAATTTGTTATTTTTAAATGCATGAATTGCAGCATCAAAAGTTGATGCCATTATTCTTTCATTTTCAGCCATCAAATCATAAGCATATTCATGAAAATAAGATATACCGCCAATTTTGGCAGCAGAAGCTACTAGATGATCGCAGTCTTGTAAATGTTTTTTTAATAATTCAGTGTCACAAACATCGCCATTTATAAATGTATAATTAGGATGATTAGCATATGATCTTCTTACTTCCCCATACTTTGAAAAATTATCAATACCAACAACACTATGTCCATTGGATAGTAAATTTTCCACCAAATAACCGCAAATAAATCCTTCTGAACCTGTTATCATAATTTTCATCTAATTAACTCCTTCAACTGTTAAAAAATCCCACATATCGTAAATAATTTTTGAAGATGGAATTTTCAAATCTTTGTAATTTTTATGAGGCACACCTAGAATGATTATGTCTGATTTTTCAATTAATTCTTCCTTGGAAATAAATCTATTATCATCAATATACTCATCTGAACAAATTAATTTTTTTGATGAGATATCTAACATCTTTTTTAATTTATAAGAAAGGGAGGATCTTGGGTCATCTGACTCTGCTTTGAATGCCATACCCAAAATGCCTACTACCTTATCTTTAAGATTATATTTAATTGATAATTGTTCCACAATAAAAGCTGGCATCCCTTCATTAATCAACATCGCGGAATGACCGAGAAAAAATTTATTATTATCAAAAGATGACAGTTGCATTGTATCCTTAAACAAACAAGGTCCAGCTGCAAAACCAGCTTTTGGGAAGCTTTGAGTTCTCGGATATTTATAAGTCATTGCATCATAAATTTTATAGAAATCTTTTCCATGACCATTTGCAAGCATATAAAATTGATTTGCAATTGCAAACTGAATATACCTCCAACTGTTAGTATATAGTTTGGCTAATTCAGCCTCTGTTGGATCGAGAATAATTATATCTTTAGTAAGTTTTTTAAATAATTCTGAAATTTCTTTGGTAACTCCTTCATTATAAGAAGAAACGATTTGAGGTAAATTATATATCTCTTCAATAGCTTTACCCTCAGCAATCCTTTCAGGACAAAAAGCTACATTGATATTTTTCTTTCTTTGTGAAAGATAACTATTTAGCCAATCAGTTGTTCCAGGAAATACAGTACTTCTTAGTACTAATGTTTGCCCATCAGCAAAATATTCATAATATTCATTGATGAATTCCTTAAAAATTACTCTGTCAGGATTTAAAAATTCATCTACAGGTGTCCCAATAACTATTACAACATATTTTGCTTCTTTTATAATTTGAGGATCTGTAGTTACATGTAAGTTTTTACCAACTCTTTCAGCTAAAATTTTATCACAACCTGTTTCCATAAAAGGCATTTCTGCATTATTCACCATGTCAACAGCAGATTGATTAATATCATAAACAGAAACTTTTAAATCTTTATCAGCAAAACATAGTGCCAACGGCAAACCGACGTGACCACATCCGCCTATGACACATACATCATAATTTTTCATTGGAATACCCTTTTGTCATAAAAAATAAAATTAAATATAGATGATAACATAATACATATTAATGTATTTATTAAATAGTTAATTCCAAAAAACTGAAGTACTGCAAATAAAACTACTCGAAAAATTGCTGAAAAACCAACAACATAGTGAAACCTAATAATTTGATTCGAGAATGTGTCATTATTTTTACTTTCTGGCCAGGTAAAGTGTCTGTTTAGAACAAAACTAAGTATGATACCAATCTCAATAGCTAAAACATTGGACACATTTTTAAGGAAAACTGTATTTAGTTTTAATATTTCAACAAAAAAATAAATTAATAGAAGATTAACAATAGTAAGAGTGATGCCTATTAAAAAAAATTTTAAGAGTTTTTTTTTGCGAGATAAAAAGAAATTAAACATTAATGTGCACCCTTTCTTTTAATAACAACTAAAAATGTTTTGAATAAAATTTTCAAATCAAGAAAAAAAGATCTTTTAGATTTATAACTTAATTCAAAATCAACTCTCTCTGGATAATCTAAATCTGATCTACCAGAAACCTGCCATAAACCTGTCATGCCAGGCTTCATTGATAAAAAAGCTTCTCTTTTTTCCCCTTGATAATGTTCCAATTCATTTGGAACAATTGGTCTAGGTCCTACCAGATTCATTTGACCTAACAAAACATTAAACAATTGAGGTAATTCGTCCAAACTAGATTTTCTTAAAAAACTGCCATATTTTGTATATCTTGTTTCTAACTTTTCAGGAATTTTATATCCATTTTTAATATAAATCTTCATCATTGATTCATCATTTTTAAGAATGTCTTCAGCATTGTTAAGCATGCTCCTTAGCTTATAACATTTAAAGATCTTTCCATTCTTACCAATTCTATTTTGTGCAAAAATTGTAGGAAAACCATCATCCAAAAAAATAATTATGTGTAAAAGAATGAAAATAGGAGATAAAATTATAATTAATAAAAGAGATAATATTCTTTGTAAAAAACTAGGCATTTAAAAACTTCTCTTCAAAAATTTCAAAAATTATATGAGAAACCGTTATATGTGCTTCTTGAATTCTTGCTGTAACTCCTGACGGAATTGAGATGACAATATCTGCAAAACTTGCTGCTTGATTACCGTTTTTGCCAACCATAAGAATAGAATTAATATTTAATTTTTTTGATACTTCTAGAGCTTTAATAATATTTTTTGAATTTCCTGAGGTAGAATAAGCGATGAGCAAATCGCCTTTCTTTCCAAGACCATTTAATTCTCTTGAAAATACATCATCAAAGCTATAATCATTTCCTATCGCTGTTAGTGAACTAAAATTAGATCCAAGCACAATTCCCTTTAAAGGTTTTCTATCATTTTTGAATTTTCCTGTAAGTTCTGCAGCAATATGTTGCGCATCTGCAGCACTTCCCCCATTACCACAAAAAAATATAGTATTACCATTTGCTATAGTTTCGAAGCAAAAACTGACGGCTTGCTCAACATTTGATATAAATGTATTATCTGAAATTAATTTAGATTTAGTATTAATTGAATCATTCAACAACTTTAAAATTTTATCTTTCATAAATAATCTCTGATCCTTTATCGGTTAGTTTACAATCAATATACTTAACTTCAGTAATAGAATTTATCATTTTCATTTGATGCTCAGGTGGGCAAAGAAAATATAAAAAACCTCCACCGCCTGCACCTGAAATCTTACCACCTAATGCACCGTTGTCAATAGCTTTTTCGTATATCGAATCGATTGCATTATTAGATATATTATCGTTTAAAGATTTTTTTAAGTTCCATGTTTTATCCAACAGCTTAGAGAATGTTATTATGTCTGAATTTTTAACAGCATCTAGTGCATTTAAACTAATCTCATTCATTTGCAACAGTTTATTATTATTGTCTTCAATACTTTCAATATGAACTGATTGAATGTCAGAGGAAAACCTTTGTTTCGGATAATAGAACAATACCAAATAATCATTAATTAAAGATTCCATCTTTTGACTTAATTTCTCAACCTCTACTCCATGTTTTGAAAAAACAATTTTATTTAGTCCCCCGAATGCAGCAGCATATTGATCTTGAAAACCTACATTTTCTTTCAATATGTCTCTTTCAATGTGAATTGCTGTTTCGGCTAATTGTTTCGTAGATAAAGATTTATTATAAAATGTGTTTAGTGTATGAAGCAATCCTACAGTGAAAGAAGAGCTTGATCCAATTCCTGATTTTCCAGGTAAATCTGCATCATAATGGATTTCAAGCGGATCATTGACATTAAAATATTTTAAACAAGCCTTTATTACAGGATGTTCGATATCTTTAATATAATCAACATTATCAATGATTGAATATGAAAACTTAAACTTTGTTTTATCTATGATGAGCTGTTTTTTTAAGGAAGTATAACAAAATTTATTAATTGTTGATGAAATTATAGTTGATGTATGTTTATTAAAAAACTCTGGAAAATCAGAACCTCCACCAAAAAAAGAAATTCTAAAAGGTGTTTTACTGATAATCATAATTATAACTTATTGTAAATATTTTTTAATATTCTTGAACGAACATTATAAGTATTAAGATGATGAGAAAAAAGACTTAATTTTATATCTTCTTTTGACTCAATTATATTAATAAATAAATTAATCATATTTTCGAATTGATCACTTGAATCAACTAATTGTTTTGTTTCATTAAATCCATTTTGGATTACGATTTCTGAGGTGTGATTTTTATCTACTGAAAAAGCCCTATCCAAAGCAATTTTCCAATTATATCCACTCAATGATATGGATGCATCATACTGCAAATCTATACCAGTTGACAAAGAAATAAATTTATCACTTTTTTCAGAAGAAATATTTATAAAATTAACACAATCATTTTTTTGTGATTGAAATATTTTGTAATCAAAAGGTTTATCAATAATTGACAGATAAATCAAAGTATCAATCAAATACCCAAGAGAGTCAAATTGAACACCACCACCCATTGATTGATGATATCTAAAATTTTTTTTATCATTTGGACCAGGGTAAAAAAATTTAAAATCAATATATTTAACTTCGCTTTTTTGATTACTTAATATTTCTTTGAATAAACTATATCTCGGATGCAAGGTGTGCGTATAATTCTCTATAAAAAGTAATTTTTTTGTTTTTGCAATTTCTATTATTTCACTATAATTATCTTTACTTAAAAAAGAAGGTTTTTCACAAAGAACATGCCAACCATTTTTTAAACATGTTTTTGAGAATTCAAAGTTTTTAGATGGAATTGAGGAGATATATACCCAATCATAATCTTTTTGAAAGAAATTTTCATATGATACGCAATTAATTTTTTTTGAAATTTCTTTTAAATCTAAATGACGAGAGCTGGCAATTGTGATTTCTCTTACTCTGTCATTTAATAGTAATGCAGGTAAAAACTTTCTTTGACATACTGATGAGTAAGATAATATTCCAACATTCATTTATCTTCACTAAAAGCTTCTAAGTGCTGTTCATCATGGTGGATACTATCTGGATCTCCAAAATCACCTTTACCATGACCTAAATTTTCGTGAATAATTGGATTTTTGCAATCATTCCATGGTTTAGTTAAAAAAGATACTGACTCGCAGTCGGTTGTTGCTAAGAAAACATGACTTGTATTTTTTGGAATGTAGACACACATGCCTTTAGACATTCTTAAAAAATGATCTTCTTTTTCTCCCTTTTCTATAATTGCACCTTGTCCTGATACTAATAAAATATATTCATCAAACTCTGGATGATAATGATTACCTCTAAGTTTACCTTTAATTATTGTTTGATGTGTCCATTCCATAATGGGCTTATCTGGTACCCATTGATAAATACTACCTCTACCATCTTTGAGTGTCACTAAGTTACAAGATGGTTCAAATCTTTTAATTTTCATTTTGTTCCTCTAAATTTCTTTCAAAATTATTTCTAGCATTATTTTTATTTATCTTATACCAGTCATATGTATCTTTTAGCCCTTCATAGAGCGAAAATGACTGTTTAAAATTTAGTATATTTTTAGACTTCGATATATCAAAAAATCTTCTGGATTGTCCTGAAACTCGTGAAGAATCCCACTCGATATCGTTTGAAAACTGGGAAATATCAATTAAATAGTCTACAACTTGTTTTATCGATATCTCTTCTCCGCTTGATAGATTTATTAATTCTGGTTCAGTGAGATTTAAAGCATCTATAATGCCAACAGCGACATCATGGGCATGAATAAAATCACGTGTAGCCTTACCATCTCCCCATACTTTTACATTAGTATCGTTTTCATTTGCTTCAACAAACTTTCTAACTAAGGCTGGTATTACATGTGCTGCTTCAAGATCAAAGTTATCATGTGGACCATAAATATTTCCAGGTAATACAATTTTAATTGGAAAAGTATGTTGTTTCCAATAAGCAAGAGACTGAATATGTAGCATTCTTTTTGCTAGAGAATAAGGAGCGCTTTCTTTTTGAGGAAAGCCATTCCAATAGTCATTTTCATTAAGTGGTACTGGAGCAAATTCAGGATAACCACACCCTGCTGAGGTTGCTACAACATTTTTAACATTGTTTTTCCATGCATGGTGTAAAACAAGAGTCCCAATCATAATATTTTTATAGAAAAAGTCTGCTTGATATTTAAAGTTATCTCCAAGACCGCTTACATGGCTAGCTAAATGTATTAAAATTTCAGGCTTTGCATCTTTATACATCTTTATTACATCTTCTTCTTTAGTAAGATTATAGTCTTTCTGTCTTGGAATAAATAAATTGTTGAAACCTCTGCTCTTTAATAATTCAACAACATGCGTACCAAGAAATCCTCCACCACCAGTGACTAAAATTTTTGACTTAGCATTCATTTTAAACATTCCCATGCTGATAAGTTTTCATCAATTTATAAAGCTTTAATAATTCAGGTATGCCGTAATCAAGATCATATTTTGGTGCATAACCTGTTGCTTCGATTTTATCATTACTTACAATGTAATCTCTTTTATCAGGATCCTCACCATGTTCTGACTCATAAATCTCAAATGATGGAACAAACTCTTTTATTTTTTTACATAAATCCATTTTGGACATGTTTGCTGAGCTAAGCCCAACATTATATGGTTGATTTTTCATTTTATCAAAATTTTCTATACAATGCATAAACGCTCTGCTCACATCCTTTACATGAATGAAATTTCTTTTAAAATGTGATTCAAATAAAACAATTGAACGATTCTTGAATGCCTGATAAGTGAAATCATTTACAAGTAAATCCATTCTCATCCTAGGGCTTGCACCAAAAACAGTTGCTAACCTTAGGGTAATACCATTTTTTGAATTAAGGATTTCTCTTTCAACTTCAACTTTATACTTACCATAAGATGAAATAGGATTTAAAGGTGTTTCTTCAGTACAAAACTTACCATCTTCGCCAACGCCGTAGCCACTATTTGTTGTTGGAAAAATCATCCACTGGTTTTCATCACGTAAGTCATTTAATAATAAACTTGCATCTCTGTTTATTGTCTTAGTATCAGAAGGGTTTGCATTACATAGTGGTGCACCGACAAGTGCTGCAAGCGGAATTATAATATCTTTGTCCTTAATATTTTCTGAAACTGCAACTTCGTTTCTGACATCTGATTTTACAAAGTCAAAATTTGAATTACCCACACAATTTGTTAAGGTGAACTGATCAAACATTAAATTATCTAATACAGTAACATGAAAACCTTTTGATAATAATTTGGGGACCAAAATGGAACCGATATAACCTGCTCCACCTGTTATGAGTATTTTTTTCATTGATTAAAGATACAAATTAATTCATAAGTATCCATACTTTAATATTATGACAATATTTTATTGTATAAACTTAAGAATTCGTTCATTTTATTCTGTGAAGAAAAATTATTTTTGCTGAATCTTTCACAATTCTTAATGTATGTATTTCTAACGTCTTTATCCGAAAGCAAATCTTGTAACTTTTCAAAAAAAGATTCGGTGTTTTTAAAGTCTGCTACTACTCCTAAATTATTTTTGATAACTAATTGTGATATTTCATTATCCTCTGGCATTACTAAAAAAATTGGTCTTGCTGCAACTATGTAAGATAAAACTTTCGATGGTACAGAAAAATTGGAATCATCATTTAAGATATTTATTAAAAGATAGGCACTTTTAAAAATGTGGGGGATATCTTCAGCCGGTTGAAAGGGATAAAAACTTATTTGCGATAAGTTTTGTGATTTAGCATCTGAATTAAGCTTATCGACAATCTCAGGATTGGTAATGACAACTAAAAAATACTCATCTGATAAGTTTTTCGAAATATTAAATAGTATTTCGGTTGAATGTTTTTTCCCGAGAGTTCCGGAAAACAATAATATCTTTTTATCATCTAGCTTATTTAATTGAAAAAAATTGGCCTTGATTTTTTTTTCAAATCCTATTGGTGCCCAATTTAAAATTGTAGTTATTTTTTTTACATTCTGCGTTCTCAAATATTGTTCAAATTTATATGCTATTGTTATATTCCAATTTGAAATAAGTGCACAGATTTTTTCCAACAGTGAAAAAAATCCACCAACAAAAAAGGAAAGTAAAAAATTTTTCCTTTTTAATGTTTTTTTAATACCTACTCCTAAAAGATCAGTAATCCAATTAATAAACAATATTTTTTTAAATCTGCAATAGATAGCTAACAAAAATTGAGATAATAGTGGATTATTAGCAGATTGCACGATAAAGGGCATTGTTCTTTTTATTAATTTTACCTGAAGAAAACCAAGTCGAATTTCATCAACTACCCTAATAAAATAATTATATTTATTGAAATTTTTACCTAGTTCTATTGGAACTATCTTAAGATTTTTATGTTTTTGAAAATTTGCATTTGGCGTTGATAAGTTTTTTGTATAAGCAAATATGACATTATGGTTATTTTTTGCTAACGTAATAGCCAAGTCAAATTGTGATGTATGACCAGCATGATCTATGATACAAATTTTATTATTTAGATTTAAACTTTTCATATATTTCTATTAATTCTTTCATCTCTTCAAAATAACTATCGTTTAGTATTTTAATCATTTTCAATTTCATATGTCTTTTCTGATCTGATGGTAATGCTATTTCTCTACTAATATCTTTTGTCATACTCTTGAAGTTTTCATCTCTAATTTCTTTAAAAACATTGTTAATGTTTTCGTTAGAGTTGTCAAAGATTCTAAAATTCGTATTAAATTTTTTATTTATTTTTTTCATAACAACATCAAAGTTTGTTATTGTTTCATCAAAGTCTGATATAACAAAATTATGACGTAAATCCATTAAACTAGTATAAAACTGTTTATAGTATTCAATGAAATATTGTGGTTTTGTATTAGGTTCAAAAACCAAACATGAAGCTATGCAATCAAAAGGATTTCTTATTAAAACTAATGAGGGGATATTTTTTTTTATTGCAATTTTAATTTGAGCTGAAGCATGAAAGTGATGAGCTATATTGATATCTTTTTCAGCATTTTTAAATGCAAAAACAGCATAATGGTTTGCGCATCTCCAGAATCCCTCTATAACAATATCAGTATCTTTAGTAGTAAGGATTTTTTTATTATTTTGCCTAAAAAATGCAATGGGTATAAAAGAAAGAACATTGCATTTAGCAAGTATTTTAATTTTTGAAAGCATATTTAAAATAATATGAATATGATAAGAGGTTTTTAATAAAGACTGATGAAAAAATAGCAAAAATAAAGATTTCAACTGATTTTTGGTTATATGAAATGGATGATAATAAAAGTAAGACAATTAAAGATGTAAACTTAAATAAAATTGCTGATTTATCTTGTCTAATAACTGACATTAAATAGTCTGAAACGCCAAATAATTGATTAATAATCATGAGAGATGAATATAAAAATAAGTAATTATAAAATTGCACAAAATTACTATTATAAATTCCTAAAATTTTCTCCCCAAAAAAATATAAAATTAAAAAATATATGGTGTACAAGCATCCTGTCCAAAGCTGGGATTCATATAATTTCTTTTTAGCTTGTTTTATATTTTTAGAATTTAATTCCCTTATAAACGTCCTACCATAATATGGGTATAATGCAAAATTAATAGTTCCACTGATTGAAACAAGTGTGTAGCATATGCTAAAACCAGCTATTAGGTTGCTATCGTTTGAAAAAATTAAATTAAAAATTATTATTGGTAATCTATTAATTAAAACTTCACCCAACTCGATTATGTATTGACCTCCAACATGACTTTTATCAAAGAAAAGTTTTTCTACTGTTGATCCTGATTTATTTAAAATTTTAAATGATATAAGATATGATATAAATAAACTGAAAATGGATGAAATTATAAAAGAGTAATTCATTGAATTAATTGAGAAAGAGTCTGTCAGATTTAAGAAAATAATATTTAACAGTATTAAAAGAGGAAATATTGTTCTATCACATAAAATACCTAAGGTTTCATTATTTGATCCTTTTAAAACTTCACAACAAAATCTATTGATTGATAATAAGAATGATGATGATAATACCAAAAAGTACGTTTGAGCATCTATATTAGATATTAAACTAAGACAATAAATTAAAATTAAAAAAGTCGAAATGATTGGTGCAATTAGCTTTGAATAAAAAAGAATATACTTTTTAAGAATATCAAATTGATTACTATCATCTTTAGACTCAGAGGTAACAATAAAGATATGGTTGGGGAAACCTATTGATAAAGCGTAAACAGAAATCCATACTGAAGATAAAATTAAAAAATAATATGCAGTAATTTCATTATTTGAAAATCTCGCAATCATTATTCCGCAAAGAAACTGAATCAATGTCCCTGAAAATCTAAAAAATAAAGATGTAAAATTTCTAAGCACCTTCAACCTTAACATTTTGCGTTTTAATAAAAATAAAAAATCCAGTCAGACAAAATAAAATCATTATATCATTAAAAATTGGCTGTAAAAAAAATCTCAAAAGATATAAAAAAAGCGTTAATGAAAAAAACAAGTCGACATCAAAAGAATTTTTTTTAAAAATCTTATATAACATTAAGATATTTTTGTAAAAAATGTACATAATTAGTAATAGGCCAATTGATCCGTATCTAAAAAAGAATCTTGCAGGTCCAAAATGGATTATGTGCCTTCTTAGATTTTCATAGATCGCACCTTCTGAAGAAAAATCTTTCACAAAAAATCTCATAAATTCATTAGGTTGGTAACTCGCTCCAAATCCATTACCAAAAAATAGTGAGCCTAGGTTAAAATTAGTTAAATATTGATTATAGGCATCCTGAACTTCGTAAATTCTACCTAAGAATACATTTACAATCCCAAGTTCTCCTTGAAATGCCGGAGCAAAAAGATAGTAGAAACTCCAAAGCTGAAGAATATTATTTTCGTAAAGTATAAATAATAAAACTAATGATGAAAAAATAAATGCTATTGAATTTTTTAAGTTAATAAAATTAAAAATTTTGCTTTTATAAAAAAATATAGAATAAAAAATTATCATTAAAATCATTATAACAAAAGCATATCTCATATTTGAAATTATTGACATTAGAAAACAAGCTATGGTTAGGTATAAATACTTTTTTATACGTGTTTTAAAAAATTTGAAAATAAAAAAACTTGGTACAATAATTAATCTTGAAATAGATCTTATTTTTGCTTCTTCAGCAAATGAAATACTATAAATAAAGTCTAAAATTAAGATGACAAACAAGAAAATCATTATCTTTTCAAAAGTATCTTCACTAAAAATAGAAGGATACACAAAATGTCCTAAAAGCATTGAAAATATGATTGAATAAAGCACTAAAAAATCGCCAATGAACCAACCAAAATTGATTTGGATTTTATTTAAAAAAAAAGAATACAGAATGAAAGTGATTGATGACCAAATAATTAACTGAAGCAAAGTATTACTGATTTGTAATTTACTATCGAAAAAATGTTTCAATAAAATATAAAAAATAAATAGAACGTATAAACCGAAAGTAATTTTATTTATCGAATTGATTTCCCCTAAAAATATAACCGAACCATAGTGAATAAAAAATATTGAAAAGAATACTTTTGTTAATAAGGAAAATTCATTCCTTAACACTTTTTGTAAATTATTGAACAATTGCTACTCAACTAAATGTTGAAACTTTATGTATAGTCCTTGATAAATAAAGTCCCAGATTTATAATTAAAACTACAAATAAAATATTTATTAAACTTGGACTATAAGGATTAGTATCACTGAATGGTTCGGAAATTATATTTAATTTTGGAAGTTGCTTTTTTTCTTCAATCATAGCCATTGTTTGTTGAATGATAAGGTTTGTATATTTTTGGTTTAGAATTTCAATATCTCTTTCAAATCTCTTAAATTGCAAAACAAGATTAGGGGAGTCAAAATAATTTCTATTTTCATCAATGAATAAGGCTAGCTGATCTTCAACACGATTTAACTCGCTTTTTGTTGTGGATATCTCTTCATTGATCAGTTCAAGCATGCTAGAAGCTTGTAAATTAATGCCGCTATTGAGGTATCTGTTTAAATATATGTTTATATCATTTAGTACTTCTTCCGATAGAGAAGGACTATCTGAAATGAATTTAACCGTAATCATTCCTGAATTTTGATCTTCAAGCAATATTAAGTTGCTTGAAAAAACTTCAATTGAGTTAGTTAATTTTTCATCATCATCTAATTGTTGAAATGGTAAAAACGTATTATTAAAATATTCAACTAAATTTGTATAATTATTATGGATTACTCTTTCTTTTTGTACAATTGACTTCTTAAGTGAATTTGACTGAATTAAGTTAGGTAAATAAAATACATCACCTTTCATATTATTTAAATTAATTCCGAAACTAGATGCAATGCTTGATACGTTTCCTAACCCCGAAGAAAGATTTGGAGATGATTGTGTAATAGACATTTCTGCAACATATTTTTTTGGTAGAATAATATTTAATACAACTGAAAAAACTATTGATAAAAATAATAAAAAAAATAATTTTGATTTATCATCAATGATTTTTTTAAGGATATTTTTAGTTGGAACATTATTGTCAACGGTATTCATTCTTTTACAGCTCTCCCAACTAGTTTTTTCCAATCCTGATTTTTTCTATCATTTTTAATATTTCTTTCCCATACAGATTCTAGAATATATGACTTTAAATCATTTTGTTGAAACATATATAAAATTGCATTTAAGTCTTTAGGAAAACAACTCCCCCCAAAACCATTAAAACCATCGGGCCCAGGAACTTGCCAATGTGACTTGCCCAATCTTTTATCATGAATTGCATACTCTACCACCCTATCATAATCTATTTCTAATTTTTCACATAAAGTATGTATCTCGTTCGCAAATGATACCTTTGTTGCTAAAAATAAATTTGTGATATATTTAATCATTTCAGCCTCTTTGCTATCACAATTAATTATTTTTGCATTAGGAAAAGACAATTTGTATAAATCGTTAACTATACTTTCTTTACTATTATCGCCAATAATAATATGCTCTTGATTTTCAAAATCCTGGATGAAATTAGCTTCAGTCAAAAATTCAGGGTTAAAAATTATTCGTAAGTTGTTAAAGTTTTTATTAAAAAATTGAGTAGTTCCTGGAGGTATAGTAGATTTTATAACGCAGCATATTTTTATATTTAGCTCATTTATTTGCGCTAAAACATTTTCAACAATTGATATATCGCATTCTCCGTTTTTTTTCATCGGGGTTGGAAGGCAAAGAAAAATAATATCAACCTTTTCAACTAATTTTTTTATACTTACTTCAGAACCTGAATTATTAATATCAAAAGAATAGCAATCAAAATTTTTTTCAAAGAAGGATAGGCATGCCTTTCCTACATATCCCAATCCTATAACCCCTATATTGATGTCTTTCATATATTTAGCAATAATATGAAGATTATTGTATAAAATAAAGGTATACTATATTAATTTTTTTCATATAAACTGGGCCCATAGCTCAATTGGTTAGAGCAACGGACTCATAATCCGCAGGTTCGGGGTTCAAGTCCCTGTGGGCCCACAAATGAGTAGCCATTCATACGTTAAAAATGATAAAAATTCTAATATATTTATCAATATTGATGGAAAACTGTTTCATAGAAGTGAAGCTAAAATATCTGTTTTTGATAGTGGCTTTTTGCTAGGAGATGGAGTTTGGGAAGGAATCAGACTCCATAATAATCAATTATTATTCATAGATGATCATTTAACTAGGCTATTTCAAAGTGCCGATGGTATATCATTGGATATACCTTATTCAAAAAAAGAGATTATTGATCAAATTAGAAAAGTTTTAGATAAAAATAAGATGATAGATGATGTCCACATTAGACTAATCATTTCTAGAGGAGAAAAAATTACTCCTTATCAAAATCCAAACGCTAATAAAGGACCAATAACATTGGTAATTATACCAGAATTTAAAAAAACCAATCCAGAGGTATATAAAAAAGGAATCAGCATTGGAAGGGTTTCTACTATGCGTCCCAGTAAAAATATTTTAAGTACGCACTTTAATACATTAAGCAAACTTAATTGCATCTTAGCAAGTATTGAGGCAAATGAATTAGGTTATGACGAAGGGATCATGAATGATCCCCTTGGAAATATTAGTACTTGTAACTCAACGAATCTTTTTTTTATTAAAAATAATTCTGTATGGACTTCAAAGGGTGAATATTGCCTTAATGGAATAACTAGAAGTAAAGCTATTTATTTATGTAAAAAAAATAACATTAGTTGTTTGGAAAGAGATTTCAAGTTTAATGCAATTAGGGACTGCGAAGAAGCGTTTGTTACTGGTACATTTGCTGGAATAATTCCAGTGTCAAGAATTGAAAATAAAAAATTATCATCAATAAGCTCTAATTCCTTAACTAATTATATTAGAAAGCTTTATAACAAATACATTCAGCAAAGCGTAAAAAAAATATGATTGTAGCATGTTGGTCAGGTCCTAGAAATATATCTACAGCTCTAATGAGATCTTGGTCATCAAGAAATGATACATATGTAACAGATGAACCTTTCTACGCATACTATTTAAAAAAGACAAAACTCAAACATCCAATGCATAGGGAAATAATTAGTAACTATAATTCGAATTATAATGAAATCATTAAGCATCTTACAAACCAAGTACCTAAAAATAAAAAAATTTGGTATCAAAAACACATGGCACATCACATTCTTAATCTAGAAAATATTGAATGGATCAAAAATTTTGAAAATTGTATTTTACTAAGACACCCAAAAGAAGTGATTCATTCTTATACGAAAAAAAATAAATTGCATTCAGTAGAAGAATTAGGATATCCACAACAATATGAAATCGTAAAATTCCTAAAAAAAATAAATAAATCATATATAGTCATTGATTCAAATGTTTTGTTGAAAAATCCTGAAAAGATGCTATTAATGTGGTGTAAAAAAATTAATATTAAATTTGACAAATCAATGCTTGAATGGGAAGTAGGTAATAAAATTTCTGATGGTATTTGGTGGAAAATATGGTATGATAATGTTATAAAAACTACTGGATTTAAGAAATTTAAAAAAAAGGATATTACCATTGAGAATAAATATGATTCTATTTATAATGAATCAATGAAGTATTACAATTACTTAAAAGAAAACAACTAATGAACTCATTATTGAAATTATGGTCTCAACCTACATGGATTAAATGGATATTTTATCTAGCTATTGTATATGTTTTGTTTATAATTAAAGAAGCTTTTGCTATTGTTTT
>Ga0310343_10000149_pt1 | contig 30070 bp, 31 predicted proteins | sample HC15DNA2025_MG_FD_203519 | JGI IMG/M metagenome (GOLD analysis project Ga0310343, IMG submission 203519) | Marine microbial communities from station ALOHA, North Pacific Subtropical Gyre - HC15-DNA-20-25_MG | ecosystem: Environmental > Aquatic > Marine > Oceanic | place: Pacific Ocean: North...
AGGGGCCGCAACTCGAAATTTAGATGATGCACTAAAAATCGCATCAAAAGTTTCATATCCAGTTATGGTTAGGCCATCATATGTTTTAGGCGGAAGAGCAATGGAAATAGTTCATTCAGAGAATGAATTAAAGAGATATTTTACTCGCGCCCAAAATTATGTTCCTGGTCAGACTATTTTAGTGGATCAATATATTTCAGGTATTGAAATAGAGATTGATGCTATTTGTGATGGAGATAATGTACTAATACCTGGAATTATGCAGCATGTTGAGAGAGCAGGTGTGCATTCTGGAGATAGTACAGCAGTTTATCCTGCTTATGATCTGTCAGAAAATGAAAAAAGCGAAATAGTTGAAGCAACCAAAAAACTAGGAATAACATTGGGAATCAAAGGTCTAATGAATATTCAGTTTATAGTCAAAAGGTCAAAAAAATCTTTCTTTGATAATAATTCACATAATAGTAATGACGAGAAATCAAAGCTATATGTTATTGAGGTAAATCCTCGATCTAGTAGAACCATACCATTTATTTCAAAAATAACTGGTATACCAATGATAAAACTTGCTGTAAAAGTAATGTATGGTAAAAAACTATTAGATCTTGGTTATGGTATAGATTTGGTACCAGAAAAAAAATTATTTGCGGTAAAATCACCAGTCTTTTCTATGTCAAAATTATCAGGAGTAGATACATATTTGGGTCCTGAAATGAAATCAACTGGTGAAGTTATGGGAATAGATGATAATTTACCAGACGCTATGAAAAAAGCAATGATTGCTTCGGGGTTAGAAGTAAATGAAAAGACAAGTTTTTTACTGTCTATTGCTGATAGAGATAAAGAAGATTCATTAGATTTTATCAAGAAATTAAAAGCTAATGGAAATACTATTTATGCAACTGAAGGAACTTATAATTTTCTAAAATCTAAAGGTTTTGACTCCATTAAGATTAACAAAATCCTTTCTGAATCACCAACTGTAATTGATATTATTAATGAAGGAAAAGTAGGAGCGGTTCTTAATACAGTTACTGGAAATAGAAATTCAATTCAAGATGGATATCATATAAGAAGAAAAGCTACAGAATTTTCAATTCCTTGCTATACTTCTATCGACACGGCTTATGCGACTATTATGAATAGTTCTTCAAAAAGTCTGAAGGTTAGTACCTTTGATGATTACTTAGATTGATTTATGCTTTTATAGCCCTGACAGACAACCAGTTTCTTGGTACTGTTGTGAGAGACATCTCACTAAATACTTCTTTGAGGGCTTTTTGCAAAGTTTTCTTACCTATATCTAAAGGTACCCCAGGTAGAACTCCTTCAATCCAATCTCTAAACTCACTTATGTAATGAAAACCATCTATTGGAACTTGATATGATTTAGCTTTTATGTGTTCGATTTTATAGCCTGTTTTTTCTAGTAGAGAAACATAATCTTCAGGTCTTAATTGTTGCCTTGAAGATACCTTTTCAGATTTCTTAGGTCTCATTTTGTGATCTTTACTTAAGAGTCTAAGTGACCTAAACATCCATTTTCTATAAAATTCATGAGACTCCTCAGGGTGCGAACCATCATAAAAAGAAGTATTAAATGCAAGTACACCTCTACTATTTAGTTTTCCACCAATGTCTTCAAGTAATTTTAATTTATTTGGTACGTAATGAATGGAATTACAATAGATCATTGCATCAGCTTTATCCCTAACAGCATCTGTAAGATTTTGAACTTCAGAATGAATAAATCTTACAATAGGACTATTTTCTAATTCAGATGCAGCAGTTTTGAGCGCACTTTTTGAGCTATCTACTGCATAAATTACAGAGTCTTTAGCTGATATTATTTTTTCTAAAATAAGTTTTGTAATATTGCCTGTCCCACAACCTAAATCAACTATTGATTTTTTATCATAAATATTGGCCAGCTCAATGAATTCAGAGTTAATTGAACTATAGAAGGGTAAATTTGCAAACGCATTAAATGCATATTGTTCACTTTGAGTTTGATTTGCCATTTTATAAATTAGTTATGTTTTATTAAAATATATTATAATTTCATATATTAATGTATCCCAAGTAGACTAAATTAATCAATATTTCAAACAAAGTATAGATGAAAATAAATCAACTGATAAAAATTCCATTAGTAATATTACTGACTTTATTTTTTATAATTTCATGTGATGAAGATAGTAAAATAATAATGGCTGCTGCATCTTTAGAAGAAATATTAAACGATCACAAAGATGAATTTATTAATAGTGAGCAAATTTATTTAAATTATGGAGGGTCATTGAGTCTAGCAAGAAGAATTGAAACTAACCAAAATAAAATAGGGGCAGTTATCTTTTCATCTAATGAATCATTTCAAGTCATAAAAGATATGAATATTATTAAAGAAGATTCAATTTCTACATTAGCATATAATTCACTAGTTATTGTTTCTTCTGAAAAAAAATTTAATTCCCTAGAAGATGTAAAAAGTTCTAGAAATAAATTATTAATTGCTGATCCAAAAGTTGCTCCCGCTGGCATTTACTCAAAGCAAGCTGTAGAAAAATTATTTGAATATGATTATATAAAAGAAAATATATTGACTTCAGGTGATGTAAGTTCTGTTTCTAATCTTATTAGGACTAACAAAAATATGTTTGGAATTGTTTACAAGACTGAAGCGGTAAAGAATAATCTTAATATTGTATTTAATATACCAAATAATTTTCACGATAAAATAGAATATAAAGTAGGTATTCTTAAATCAAATAAAAGCAAATACGTTGAAGAGTTTATTTTGACTTTGCAATCCAAAAAAAATCAAAATAACTTGAGAGAATTAGGATTTATAGTTAAGTAAATGGATATTATAGGAATAATTTTTACTACTCTCAAAATCACAATTTTATCTACACTAATCAGTTTTCTTTCATCTGTAATCCTATCTTTATTAGTGCTGAAGTATAGAAAAATTATTCTAATAGTTGATGTAATAACAACTTTACCACTTGCATTGCCCCCTGTACTAACTGGGTACTTCATAATATATATAAGTAACGGTTATCTTACTTTTAATTGGCTAGGGGGTAGCTTGGCTTGTGCAATAATTTCACTCCCACTTGTATATAGAACAATTTTTGTTTCTATTTCTTCTATTAATGCAAATATAGTAAATACCTCAAGAATTCTTGGTGCGAGTAGGATACAAACATTCTTTTTGGTAGTATTACCAACACTCAAAATTGGTATCTTTACTTCAATATTTTTAGGCTTTATAAGATCAATTTCAGAGTTTGGAGCAACTATGATCGTTTCTGGAAATATTTCAGGTGAAACACAAACACTTTCAACTGGTATTTACACTGCAATACTTAATGGTGATGATAATAGTCTATTTATTTTGACCTTATCTTCTATATTCTTGGCTCTATTTTCAATAATAATATTTAACATAATCAGAAGAAATCAAAAGGCTTTGAATTTTTATGAATAAAATAGATTTTAAACTAAAAATAAATTTACCTAATTTTACGCTTAGATCTGAATCTAATTTTTCTCAAGGCTTAAACTATATTTGGGGAAGATCCGGTCAGGGAAAATCTACTCTATTAAATTCAATATCAGGATTTATAAAAAACTGTGAGGGATTTATAAATGTTAATGATGAAATAATTTTTTCTTCTGAAAATAAAAAGTCTCTTCCTCCAGAAAAGCGGAAAATTTCATATGTTCAACAAAATGATCTACTTTTTAGTAACTTAACTGTTTATGAAAATCTTAAGTTTGGGTATCAATTTCTTAATGAGAAAGATAAAAAAATAACCCCAAATGAGTGTGCTAGTTATTTTAACGTAGAAGAATTATTAAATTTATACCCTAATGAATTATCAGGAGGACAAAAGCAGAGAGTATCATTAGCAAGAGCTTTTTCTCGAAATGCCGGAGTTGTTTTGCTAGATGAACCAATTAATTCTCTTGATGCTTTTTCAAGAAAAGATATCTTAGGAAAAATAGAAAAGATAACCAATGAACTAAATTTATGTTTATTATTTGTAACACATTACATAGAAGATATTTTCGAAATATCTAACGATATTTTGCTAGTGGAAAATGGAACTGCTAATAAAAAAATTAATAAAAAAGATATTTTTAATCATTGGGAAGAAGAAGATGTACTAAATCAAATAGTTGATAACGCAGAATTTGAAGGGAAATTTTTTAATTCAAACTCTGTTATGATTTCAAAAAAGAAATTTGATCATACCAATCACGGATTTTATTTTTCTGGAATAATTGATCAAATTATAAATAATAAAAATAATTCACTACTAAATATAGATTGTAAAAAAAATTACTTTATTTCAATTGATAACAAAATACTTAATAGTTTAGACTTATCTAAAGGTTCTCAAGTAGAATGCTTTGTTTATAAAAACTTAATCATATGAAATCTTTTAATGAAAATCTTCTAGATAATATAAAAAATAAAAAATCTTTTCTAATAGTTGGATTAGATCCTAATTTAGCTAAAATGCCCACAAAGAACATATATGATTTTAATCGAGAAATTATTGATAATACTTATGATTTAGTTGTTGGTTATAAACCTCAAATGGCTTTTTATGAATCTTATGGTTTTGATGGACTCAAGGCGCTAGAAAAGACCATAGACTATATAAAGAACTTACCAGAAAAAAAAATTATAATTGGTGATTGCAAAAGATCTGATATTGATTCAACCAGTGAAGCTTATTCTAAAGCAATGTTTGAATTTTGGGATTTTGATTCTGTAACTATTGTTCCTTACTTCGGAAGAGATGGAATATTACCTTTCATTAATAGATCAGACAAAGGTGTATTCATTGTATGCAGATCATCAAATAAATCAGCTGGTGAATTTCAAGACTTATTTTCTGAAAAAGAGCAACTAACTTTATACGAGAAAGTTGCACTAATATCTTCGGAGCTAAATATAAAAGATAATGTAGGTCTAGTAATGGGAGCAACTTATCCTAAAGAACTAGAAATTATAAGAAATTTAGTTCCTAGTCTACCTTTTCTGATACCAGGTATAGGTCATCAAAAGGGAGATTTAGCTGAAGTACTTAATAAGTCAATATTGGATAAACCCATAATATTATTAAATTCCTCTAGAGGAATAATTTATGCTTCATCTAAAATTGGAGATTACGGACAAAAGGCAAGGACTAAAGTTTTGGAAATAAATAATGAAATTTCTAAAATATATTCGTTTTAAGAGTCATAAAATTTATTGACCTAAATTCTAAATTATATATTCTATTATTATGGATGAAATGATAATAGACAGCTTAAAAATAAATACAATGGGGCAGAGAGTATTAATATTAAAGCAAAAAAAAGGCTCCTTATTTTTAGCTATTTGGATAGCTGCAGCTGAGGCAGATGCTATAGCAATAAGAATGCAGAAGGTAGAAATACCTAGACCCTTAACTCATGATTTGCTTTGCAATGCGATTGAAAAATCAGGTGGAAAAATAAAATCAGTTCAAATAGAAAAAGTTGATAATGGCACCTTCTATGGTTCAATATCAATTATTCAACAAAATTCTCAAAATAATGAATTGATTTTAGATTCTAGACCATCTGATGCTATGGTTATTGCTCTTAAATTAAATATCCCAATTCTCTGTGATAAATCTGTTTTGGAAAAAGCTGGGTTTAAAAAATCTAAACTTGATATTGATAATCCTATTGAATCGGATGCAATCTCTGAAGGTAATGTTGAAAAAGATAACTATTCACCCTTAGGTGAAAAAGAAAGAAAGAGTCTTTCAGTATTTGAATCTTTTATTGATACCCTGGACATAGATGAGTAAAAAAATAAAACCTCATGAAACTTCAACAAAATTAATTTTTTCCACAATTTTTCTTGTCGGTAAATATTTAGGATTAGGCTGGATAATTATTACTCCTACTATAATCTTCACTTTTGGAGGTAATTTTTTGGATAATATGTTAAATCTTGGCTATTTAATGACCTTAATGGGTTTGATGATTGGGTTAATTATAGGTATTATTGGAACGGTTAGAATTTTAAAAAGTTAAATGTAATAAAGTATGTTTTTGAAACCAAAATTTATAATTATATTTTCTTCAATTTCTGTAATATTTGTTTTATCTGTTTTAGGTGGTGCTCTTGGAGCCAGTTTTGGCTTTGGATTTCTAGGCGGTCCGATGCCTTTCATTTCAATAGCGGCAGAATCTGTTTATAGTATTTCTTCTCCATTTTCATATAATCTAAAAAATTCAACAGTGATGCTTTGGATAGCTATGATAGTTTTGATAATAATTTCTTGGAGAGCTACAAGAAATATCAAAGAAATTCCATCAGGTCTTCAAAATATATTTGAATTACTATTCCAATTTTTTATCGATACTGCAGATGAAGCTGGTGGTAAAAAAGCAAGAAGATTTCTACCGGTTGTAATAACTATTTTTCTCGGAGTTCTGGCTTTCAACTGGATGGGAATTCTACCGGGTGTGGGTTCAATCGGTAAGGTAGAAACAATTGAAGAATGGGTCCACCATCATTCACATTCTGGTCATTGTTATGATGTTGCAAAAGGATCGGAAAATAAAAATATTGATAAGTATTTATTGGCTGAACTATGCGTATTAGAGGAAGATGCATCCCATGGGTTTGTTGTTTTTGACGATTTTAGTTCAATAAACTTAATGCCTTTAGGTAGAGGAGAATCAACTAGAGCTCCTCTGCATTCAATTGGTGACTACGAAGTTCAAAATATAATTGATATTAAGAAGAAAATCACAGCAGGTACTAAACCTGAAGATGTACAAGAACTGACAATAATTAGAGAAAATATAAAGAATGGTAAAGTATTGAAACTTTACAAAAATCCTGACGATGGAAGTATTAGCCCTAATTCTTATCTAGGAAAGAAAACAGGAGAACTGATTCCATTTTTTAGAGGGGCATCTACTGATGTAAATACAACTCTTGCAATAGCGATTTTTTCTATGATTGCTATTCAATTTTGGGGATTTTCATCATTAGGGTTTTCTGGTTACGGAGGTAAATTTATCAATTTTTCTCACGGACCAATAAATGCCTTTGTTGGCATTTTAGAATTATTTGGAGAATTTGCTAAAACTATAAGTTTTACTTTTAGGCTTTTTGGAAATATGTTTGCAGGAGAAATAGTTTTAATATCCATGGGATTTTTACTTCCTCTCATAGGGATGATTCCTTTTATGGGATTAGAGCTTTTTGTCGGAGTAATCCAAGCATTTATATTTTCGATGTTAACATTAGTTTTTGGTGTGATGGCAATTACCTCACACTCAGAGCATGAGGAGCATGAATAGCAAGTTTTAAAAAAAAACAAATGAAGGGAGCATGAAATGGCAAGTGAATATCAACCAATTGGAGCAGCATTATCCATGGGACTGGGAGCGATAGGTTCAGCATTAGGTATAGGAATGCTAGCTAATGGAGCTTTACAATCTCTAGGAAGAAATCCTGAGGCAAGAGGTCCAATTCAACAGAGTATGATTTTAGCTATTGCTTTTACAGAAGCTATAGCAATTTATTCTCTTGTTGTAGCCATATTAATATTATTTGTACTGTAAATTATTTTTTTTACTATAAAGTTTTCAGCTGATTCTATCAGCTGAAAAAGGAGAATAAAAATATGGATGCATTAGGTATAAACTTATCAGGGTTGATAACCCAACTACTTAGTTTTACTGTTTTATTTTTAATACTAAGAAAGTTGCTCTTTGGCCCTATAAGTTCTGTTTTACAAAGTAGAGCTACAAAAATTCAAGAAAGTCTTGAAGCCGCAGAAAGAGTTAAAAATGAAGCTGATGAATCTGCCGAGAAATTAGAAAAAGAAATCAATTTAGCTAGGCAAGAAGGTCAAAAGCTAATAAGTGACGCTAGGGAAGCGGCTGAAAAGTTTAAAGAGCAAGAAATGAATAAAGCTCAAAAAGAATCACAAGAAATTATTGATAAAGCGAATAAAGCTATTGAAAAAGAGAAAGATCTTGCAATTCAGTCTGTTAGAAAAGAATTTTCTTCTCTAGTTATTTCTGCAGCATCAAAGGTAGTAGATAAATCAATTGATGAAAAAGATCATAAAAAAATAATAGATAGCGCTTTAGAGGAAGAAATAAAAAAGAATTAATATGGTAAGTTCAGTAGTCAAAAGATATGGAAAAGCAATATTAGAAATTGCATTAGAATCTAAAAAAATTGATAGTTGGATAAAAAATTTTGAAGATTCTGAAGAAATAATTCTAGACGAGGATTTATTTTCTTTCTTAAGCTCTCCTCAGGTTCCTATTTCAGAGAAATTAAATTCAATTGACACTCTGATGAATGATTATGAGACTTTATTTATTAATTTTTTGAAAGTTTTAATAATTAGGTCGCAAGTTGAGCTTTTCTTGCCTATAAAGGAAGAGTTCTTTGATCAGAATAAGATCCTTGAGGGCAAAGTTTTAGCAAATATAACAACTTCTGTGAAATTAGATAGGACTCAAAAAGACTTATTGACCAAGAAAATATGTGATATTTTTGAAGTAAATGAAGTCGAAATAATTGAGCATAAAGATGAGTCAATAATTGGAGGATTCATAATCAAGGTTGGAGATACAATAATTGATTCATCAACAAAAAATAAACTTAATGGATTAGAAAAATATTTATTAAGATCAACGACATTAAAGTAATAATGGAGAAATATTATGTCACCAAATAGTCAAGATATAGCATCAATAATTAAAAAACAAATTGAGGAATTTGGAGGGGACTTCTCAATGGTAGATATTGGAACCGTTGTAGAAGCAGGAGATGGTGTTGTCAGGATTCATGGATTATCAGGGGTTAAAGTCAATGAATTACTTCAATTTCCAAATGATATTATTGGCCTAGCCCTAAATCTAGAGGAAGATAGTGTAGGAGCAGTTATACTTGGTGATTATCTTGGAATTAAGGAAGGTGATGAAGTGCGTTCAACTGGAAGAATAGTTGAAGTGCCGGTCGGAGAAAATTTACTAGGTAGGGTAGTTGATCCATTAGGAAGACCTCTAGATGGGAAAGGTGATATAGATACATCAGATTCACTGCCTGTTGAAAAAATAGCAGCAGGTGTTGTTGAAAGGAAGTCAATTGATCAACCTGTTCAATTTGGTCTAAAAATTGTTGATGCCATGGTACCAGTTGGAAGAGGTCAAAGAGAACTTGTTATCGGAGATAGAACTACTGGAAAAACCTCTTTATGTGTTGATGCATTAATCAATCAGAAAGATTCAGATATTATTGGAATTTATGTTGCTATAGGTCAAAAAGCTTCAAAGGTTTCTCAAGTTGTTACAAGATTTGAAGAACAAGGAGCTTTGGAAAATACAATTATTGTTACCGCTAACGCATCAGACTCTGCAGCATTACAATATCTTGCTCCATATGCTGGAGTGACTATGGCTGAGTACTTTATGTCTCAAGGAAAAGATGTCTTGATAGTTTATGATGACTTGAGTAAACATGCATGGGCATATAGGCAAATGTCACTTCTGCTTAGAAGGCCTCCAGGTAGAGAAGCATATCCAGGAGATGTTTTTTATCTTCACTCAAGATTACTTGAAAGAGCAGCTAAATTAGATGAAAAATATGGAGGTGGATCTATAACTGCATTGCCTATTATTGAAACTCAAGCAGGTGATGTTTCAGGTTACATCCCTACAAATGTTATATCTATTACTGATGGGCAACTATATTTAGAACCAGACTTGTTTAACTCAGGTGTAAGGCCTGCAGTTAACGCTGGATTATCAGTAACTAGAGTTGGATCATCTGCACAGAGAAAAGCAATGAAAGAAGTTTCAGGCTCATTAAAAGGTGAGATGGCGCAGTATGATTCCTTAAAAACTTTTGCTCAGTTTGGTACTGATGATTTGGATGCTATTACAAAACAACAACTGGCTCGTGGAGAAAGATTAACAGAACTTCTTAAACAAAATGAAAATCAACCACTATCATTTGAAAATCAGGTATCAATTTTCTATGCTGCTAACCAAGGAGCACTTGATGATGTTGAAATAGACCAAATTCCGGATTTTGAAAATCAATGGTATGATTTTGTATCTGCAAATTTACCAGAGGTTATGAAAAGTATATCTGAAGAAGGTGAACTTTCTGATTCATCCAAAAAGAGCTTAGATGATGCACTAAAGACATTCAAAGGAACATTTGGGAAGTAGTTAAATGCCAAGTACTAAAGAATTAAGAGCAAGAATCAGATCGGTTAGTAACACTTCAAAGGTTACTGGAGCTATGCAACTTATAGCAGCTTCAAAAATGAGAAGAGCTCAGCAGAATGTCTTAAAAGGTAAGAAATATTCAGAAACTCTTCATAAACTTCTTATGAATTTATCAAGTTCTCTTGATCAAGATCAAAGTAATATTCCCTTGCTAGAAAAGCGTGAGGTAAAGAATAAGCTCATGATTCTAATCACTCCTGAAAGAGGTTTAGCGGGAGCATTAGTAGGAAATATTACCAGAAAAGCTTTTGAAATAATTAGTTCATCTGATGTAAAGTATAGTATCTTATCTGTTGGTAAAAAAGGCTACAGATTTGTTAATTCTAGAGGTCAAAAAATTTTAGAGCAACTAGAAATTCCAGATAGACCAGAAATTAGTGATACATATAAGATATCTGAAATTGCAATTGATGGTTTCATTGATGGTAAATGGGATCAAGTTGATATAGTTTTTAGTGAATTTTTCACGACAACATCGCAAATTCCTAAATCTCAAACAATTTTACCAATCAAAAATGATTCAGATGATGAAATCAATGAAAACCTTGATTATATTTATGAACCTTCATCATATGAAGTTCTATTTGATCTAACTCCAAAATATGTTAGATCTCAAATTTATCAATCTATTTTGGAAGCTTTTGCTAGTGAACATTCTGCAAGAATGGTTGCAATGCAAAATGCAACCGATAATGCAAATGAATTAATAGGTCAACTTACATTAGACCTAAACAAAGCAAGGCAAGAAACTATAACTGCAGAATTATTAGATCTAATAGGTGGAATTTCTGCATTAGAAGGCAAATAAAGGAGATTTACTATGGCTAAAGGTGATAAAGGAAAAGTTGTACAAGTTATTGGAACTGTTGTGGACGTTGAGTTCGACCAAAATCAGCTTCCTGAAATTTTTCACGCACTTGAACTTGAAAACGAAGGTGAAAGATTAGTTTTAGAAGTTGAACAGCATGTAGGTAACTCTTGGGCTAGATGCCTTGCTCTAGGTCCAACTGAAGGCTTATCAAGAGGAGTAGAAGTTCTTGATACTGGTGCGCCTGTTTCTGTTCCTGTGGGAAAAGATTCTCTTGGAAGATTATTTAATGTAATTGGTGACCCTATAGATGATGGAGAGCCTATAAATAAGGAAGCAATAAGGTGGCCAATTCACAGAAAAGCACCAGATTTTGATCAACAATCGGGTTCTGTTGAAGTTCTAGAAACAGGTATAAAAGTCTTAGATCTTATAACTCCTTTTGCAAAAGGTGGAAAGATTGGAGCATATGGCGGTGCAGGAGTTGGTAAAACTGTAATTATTACAGAATTGATAAGAAATATTGCTCAAGAGCACTCTGGTGTTTCCGTATTTGCCGGAGTGGGAGAAAGATCGAGAGAAGGTAATGATCTTTATCATGAGATGCAAGATTATGGTGTTCTAAATTCAACTGCGCTTGTATTCGGTCAAATGAATGAGCCTCCTGGAACTCGTGCTAGAATAGCTCTTACAGGTTTAACTATGGCAGAGTATTTTAGAGATGAACAAAAACAAGACGTTTTGCTCTTCGTTGATAATATATATAGATATATTCTTGCTGGTATGGAAGTTTCTGCTTTACTAGGTCGAATGCCTTCAGCTGTTGGTTACCAACCAACTCTATCAACTGAAATGGGAGATCTTGAAGAAAGAATAACTACTACTGTAAATGGTTCAATTACTTCTTTTCAAGCAGTTTATGTTCCTGCAGATGACTACACAGATCCTGGAATTGTTACAACATTTGGTCACTTAGATGCAAATGTTTCTTTAGATAGATCTCTCGCAGCTCAATTTTTATTTCCAGCAGTAGATCCTCTAGCTTCTAATTCTAGAATAATGGAACCAGCAATTGTTGGAGAAGATCATTACAATGCAGCAAGAGGAGTCCAACAAGTTCTACAAAGATATAAAGATCTCCAAGACGTTATAGCTATTTTAGGAATAGATGAATTGTCAGAAGAAGATCAAATAATAGTTGCAAGAGCAAGAAAAATACAAAGATTTCTAACTCAACCCTTCTTTGTAGGAGAAGTTTTTACAGGAATTCCAGGAAAATATGTACCTGTAGCTGACACCGTAAGAGGATTTTTAGAAATTATTGATGGAAAACATGACGATCTGCCAGAACAAGCGTTTTATATGGTTGGAGGTATAGAAGAAGCTGTAGCTAAAGCTGAAGAAATGAATAAGCAAATAGAAAGTAAATAGATGGCAAATAATCTCAATGTAAATATAGTGTCTCCTTCAGGAGAAGTTTTTTCGGGTGAAGCTAAAAGTGTTCAGGTACCCGGCTCGCTAGGCCAAATGACAATATTACCCAGCCACGCCGCGATTCTTTCAACTTTGAATAAAGGGAAAATTTCTGTGACAAGTGAAATAGATAAAGTTACGGATTTCGAAATTGATTCAGGGTTTATTGAGAATTCAAATGATACATTGACAATAATAATAGAAAAGCTAGCTAATATATAACTATATTATTTGTTAAGCAACCTTGCTTGATTGTAATTTTTTCAATAAGCCTAAAGCTTCTACCTTAGTAATTTCTCGGCTACATTGTATACAAGTAAGATGATATTTTCCTTGCGAGTCTGTGTTTATTTCAACGTCCCCTTTTGCTTTGCATGGGCAGCACTTAGAATAAATCACTTGTACTCCTTTATTTAAAATTTAATATTTTCAAAAGATATAATAACTTCATTTATCGTAATAAGTCAAGCATAATAATAATTTAATCGTTAACAAAATGTAAACAATAATTTTTTTTATGTTTATTTGAACGAAATCAATTCTTATATAATTGACATGATGCGTGTTAACTATTATTATGTAACTTAAGGGAGTTTTATGATTAGTAATAGAGGTTGGATAATTTCTAAAACTGTTTCAATTTCAACTAAGCAAGATCAAAGTTTTGAAAGTGAACAATTTAATTACGACCCTGTTCTAGGAGTTTATACAATTAGTGTTGCTTCTGAACTTATATCTATGCATCCAAATACTCTCAGAAAATATGATAGAAATGGTATAGTTAAACCTTCAAGAACTGATGGGAAACGTAGATTGTATTCCGAAAATGATCTTCTTAGGTTGCAAATTGTAAAATTGTTAACAGAAAAATATGGATTAAACCTAGAAGGTGCTAAATTAGTTTTAGCATTGTCAATGAAAATTAAGGAAGTTGTAAATTTACTTGAGCAGGGAGTAAGTAACCAAGTCTATAAGAATTCTGCAAAAGTTGCCTCTAAAGAATTAAGAAAACTTTTTTTAGATTTAGGGATAAAAATATAATTATGGCTAAGAAAATTAAAGAATTAGAAGATGAAATATCTCAACTTATTTCTGAAAAAGATAAATACTTAAACATTGCTCAAAGAGCACAAGCAGACTTAGTGAACTTTAGAAAAAAATCATCTCAAGACCTTATAGAATCTGAAGAACGTTCTTACAGAAAAATTTTTCATCAGCTTATACTAGTACTTGATCAATTCACTATTGCCATGTCAGCAAAAGTTAATACAAAAACCTATAAATCCTGGAAAGAAGGAATAGGATCTATAAATAGAAATTTTATTTCTATGCTTTCAAGTTTTGATATGACTGAAATACATTATGAATCAGGCGATATATTTGATCCAAATATACATGAAGCTATTTCAAGAGTTGATTCAGAAAATCATAAAGATGGAGAAATTGTTAGAGAAATATCCCCTGGTTATAAGCACAAAGATTATCTCTTGAGGCCAATATTAGTTGAGATAGCAATAAATAAGAAAAATAAATAATATAAATAATTTAAAGGAATAATAATGTCAAAAGTAATTGGAATTGATTTAGGTACAACAAATTCAGCGATGGCTGTAATGGATTCAGGAGAACCTTCTGTAATTGAAAATAATGAAGGAAAAAGAACCACTCCTTCAGTTGTTGCATTAAACACAAAATCTAACGAAAGATTTGTCGGTGAAACAGCAAAAAGACAGTCAATAACAAACCCAGAAAATACAGTTTATTCAGCCAAAAGATTTATGGGAAGAAGATTTAACGACGGAGATCTTAAAAAAGAAATTTCTAGAGTATCTTATGGCATTAATAAAAGAGGAAATGGAGACGTTGGTATAAAGTTAGGTGAGAAAGATCATGCCCCAGCCGAAATTTCTGCGATGGTTCTTAGAAAACTTAAGGAAGATGCTGAAAATAAGTTAGGTGAAAAGGTTGATCAAGCGGTTATTACAGTTCCTGCTTATTTCAATGATTCTCAAAGAGAAGCTACCAAAGTTGCTGGCCAAATTGCAGGATTAGAAGTACTAAGAATTATTAATGAGCCAACTGCTGCTTCACTTGCTTACGGACTTGATAAAGAAGGTGATAGAACTATAGCAGTTTATGATCTAGGTGGAGGAACATTTGATGTTACAATATTGCAACTTGGAGAAGGTGTATTTGAAGTCAAATCTACCAATGGAGATACTCAATTAGGAGGCGATGATTTTGATAACACATTAGTAGATTTTATTTGTGATGACTTTCAGAGTGAAAATGGTATAGATCTTAAAAAAGATGCTGCAGCACTACAAAGAATTAGGGTTGAAGCCGAAAGATCTAAGATTGAATTATCATCATTAAATCAAACTGAAATTAATCTTCCTTTTATTTCAGCTGACTCAAATGGTCCAAAACATCTTCAGATGACTCTATCTAGATCCAAGTTAGAAGAACTTACTACAACTTTAGTCGAAAAAACAGTAAAACCAACTCTTAATGCACTTAAGGATGCTGGTGTGAAACCTGAAGAAATAAATGAAGTTGTTCTTGTTGGTGGAATGACTAGGATGCCATTAGTTGCTGAAAAAGTTAAGGAATTATTCAAAAAAGAACCTAATAAAACAATTAATCCTGACGAAGTAGTAGCTTTAGGTGCAGCTATTCAAGCAGGGGTATTGCAAGGCGATGTTAAGGATGTTCTTTTACTAGATGTAACTCCTCTAACATTAGGCATAGAAACCCTTGGAGGGGTTAAGACTCCATTGATTGAAAGAAATACCACTATCCCAACATCAAAAACTGAAACATTCACAACAGCTGCTGATAATCAACCTAGTGTAGAAATTCATGTTGTTCAAGGTGAAAGAGATATGGCTAATGATAATGTTTCAATAGGAAGATTTTCCTTAGATGGAATCCAACCTGCCCCTAGAGGAATTCCTCAAATAGATGTAACTTTCGATATTGATGCTGATGGTATAGTAACTGTTAAAGCCAAAGATAGAGCAACTAATAAGGAACAACAAATTACAATAACTGGAAGATCAGGAATGTCTGATGATGAAATAGATAAGATAGTCAAAGATGCTGAAAAAAATGCTGAAGAAGATAAAAAATTAAGATCAAAAATTGAAGCAAAAAATTCATCAGAAGCAGTTATTTATCAGGCCGAAAAATTAATATCTGAAAATTCAGACAAAGTTCCGGAAAATATAACCGCTGACTTGCAAACAGAAATAGATAACCTGAAATCAATAATTTCTAATGAAGAATCTGAAGCAGAAGTAATCAATGAAGGATTAGAAAAATTGAATGTTGCTTTGCAAGCATTTGGACAAAATTTACCACAACAGGAAAATAATGATACTAACCCTCCAAATGATAGTGACAATCCAAGTGATGATGATACTGTTGATGGAGAATACAAAGAAGTATAGAGGGTATAAGATGAAAATTTATCAAATAGATGAAAAAGTTGTTGTAGATGATGGAGAAAAAATAAGTGATATTACAAAATTAAGACCTTCTATAAAATCGTCCTTAGATTTAATTAAAGTTGCTCTGAGTAATGATATAACTGTTTCTGAGTATATTAGAAAAACTATAACTAAAAATAAGGAAAATTTATCTAAGTCCGAACTTATTAATGCAAGAATCCCTATAGATTCACCAGAAACTTGGGCTTTTGGTGTAACTTATGAAGATTCAATGAAAGAAAGGCAAGCTGAATCTGATACACCTGATGTTTATGGAAAAGTTTATGTAGCTGATAGGCCTGAAGCCTTTTTCAAAAGTACCCTTGCAAGATTGAAGGGCCCAAATGATAAAGTTGGAATTAGATTAGATTCAACTTGGGATGTGCCTGAGCCAGAGTTAACTTTTATTATTTATCAAGGAAAAATTATTGGTTTTACAGTTGGTAATGATATGTCTAGTAGGTCAATTGAGGGTGCAAATCCTCTCTATATACCTCAAGCCAAAATATTTAATAATTCTGCATCAATAGGACCTTGCTGGGTTCCTATTGAATTGATTGATTATAATAACCTAAAAGTAGAGATGATTATTACAAGGATTTCAGAAAAAGTCTTTTCAGGATCAGGTAGTACTAGCTTAATGAAAAGAAAGTGTGATGAGTTAAATGATTGGCTTCATAGAAGTAATGACATACCAGACGGAACAACTGTTATGACGGGTACAGGAACAATACCACCTGAAGACTTTACTTTGCAAGAAGGAGATGAAATCTCTATCACAATAGAAAATATTGGAACATTAGTAAACAAAGTTATTAAGGTTTAATTTATTGTTATAACTCTTATTAGGTTTGTGTTTCCCTTAAATCCTATTGGTAAACCTGCAACAACAACTATAGTATCTCCTATTGAAGCAAGTTTTTCCTCTAATACAAAGTTTTCTGAGAAAGTGAACATATCTTCAATATGATCAAAGCTTTCTACATTTATTGTATTAACTCCCCATCTTAAGCCTAGATTTATTGCTGCATTACTATCAGGAGATATAGCAACTACTGGCTGAGAAGGTCTATATGCTGCGACTCGAGCTGCTGTAGAACCAGATTCAGTAAATGCAACTATTAATTTTGCATCTAATTGATCAGCTATATTTGCTGCACCATAGGCTATTAATTCATCAATGATTTTTTTATTATTTGAATCTACTTGATTTAATTTTATACCTCTTAAAGTTTTGTGATTTATATCCTTTTCAGCAATTGTTGAAATTTCTCTCATAAAATCAACGGCTCTAATAGGATATTTACCTATAGAGGTTTCACCAGATAGCATAATGGCATCTGATCCATCTAAAACGGCATTATGAACGTCTGTAGACTCAGCTCTTGTGGGTTGAGGATTTTCAGTCATAGATTCTAGCATTTGAGTTGCAGTAATAACTTCTTTTCCTTTTTGATTACATAAATTTATAATAAATTTCTGAGCTGCTGGAACTTGAGAAATTGGTAAATGAACCCCAAGGTCTCCTCTCGCAACCATTATAGAATCGGAGTGATCTATTATTTCCTCTAAATTATCTAAAGCTAATTGTAGTTCAATTTTAGAAATTATCTTTAGATTTTTATCTTTAATTTTTTCCTTTACTCTAATTATGTCTTTGACATTTCTTACATAAGATAAACCTAAGTAATCGATATCATTCGAATTTACAAAATTAATTGCATTTTGAGTCTCTTCTGTAAAATAGTCTAATTTTGAAGGTAATCCTCTTGGTACAACAGCTTTATTACTAGTTATTTTTCCAGCTAATTGAACCTTTGTTTTAATTATTGTTTTATTTATCTCAGTGATCTCAAGTTCTACTGCTCCATCATCAACAAGAAGAACAGCTCCGTTCTTTACATCTTCATGTAATCCTGGTGGCCAGACTGATAATTCATCTTTATTCGAGTTACCGCAATTAAGGAATAATTCATCATCAATGTTTAAATCTAATGAATTATTCTTAATTTCTCCTAATCTATACTTAGGTCCAGGAAGATCAGCTAGGATAGGTATAGGGGAATCTAATTTTTTTGAAACATTTCTTATATTTGAAATTATATTGAGATGATCTAGTTCCTTTCCGTGAGAAAGATTAATTCTTGCTACATTCATACCTGACTTAATCAATTCTTCAATTATTTCAATTGAATCTGATGATGGACCGATGGTACAAACAATTTTAGTTTTTTGTAAATTCATTAAGATTTCCTTATTATCCTTAAAACCTTAAAATCTTTAAGAAATTAGAATTTGGTTTATCTCTTATGTTTCGTATTATATATTATAGAGAAAACACTACCATATAAATTGTGTCTGAAGAAAATATAAAATACTTTGAAATACAGAAATATGATACGGAAATAATATCATATAAAAATACTATTTCCTCAATCGATAAAAAATTGAGTGATAGACTTGGAATTTCAAATTATAAGAATAAACTAATGATAATAAAAGAAAAAATTGATGAACAAGAAAAAATTCAGAAAAAAATATTAAATTCAATTAAAGAAAATGAAGATTCTATTAATGCCATCAATTCAACAATTTATTCAGGAAAAATTAGAAATACTAAAGAATTAGAAGCCCTCGAAATTGAATTAAAAACAAAGTCAGAATTTATATCAAATATTCTGCCTAAAAAAGATATTGTTTCTGATAATCTTACTAAACTTTTTGAATTAAGAGACAATACTGAACTTAAGATTATAGATATTGAAGATAAGTGGGTTTCAGAAGAAAAAAAATTGATTGATGACAAAGAAAATCTTTCTCAAAAAATAGCAGCAAACCTAAGTGCAAAAAATTCCTTATACAGAAATCTAGATAAAAATATACTTAATCTCTATGAAAATTTCTTTTCTAAAAGTGGAAATATAGGTATTGGAAAATTAGAAAATAATAAATGTTCTTCTTGTAAAATTGAACTACCTAATGCATTTGTTGAAAAAATTAAGTCTTCAGATAAACCAATAATCTGTAATTGTGGAAAATCCTTACTAACGGAGTAGAAATTTTGAAATGTCTAGCATTACTAAGAGATTTAAGTAATACCGAAGAAAAAAATAAAGTAATAGATTTTTGTAAATATGAGAAATTAGATATAGATATTTTTTCAGAAAAATATGATTTTGAAGAAATTATTTCTATAATTGAAATAGATAATATATCTAAAATTATCATATCATCTCCAGAAATTTTAGATAATGATTTATTGGGTTTTTGTAAAAAAATGCTAAATCTCATAAATCGAAATATTATGGTTTTTTGTGCTTCATATGATTTTCCTGATCCATTTCAAAATGCCATTAGAGTTTTGCCCTATTTCGGAAAAAAACCTGAAAGAATTTCTAGAATAAAGGAGTCAATCAATAAAAAAGCATCTAGAGGACAAGTTTTAGGCAAGATACCTTTTGGTTATAAAAAAACCTCATCAAGTCTTTTTGAGATAGATGATAGAGAGGCAGAAATTGTGAGAAATATTTTTAATTTATATCTTGAGTATGGATCTATTAGTAAAACATCTAGAGAAATTAGTAGAATTACAGAAAAAAAATGGTCCTATCAGTCAATAAAACATATTCTTTGTAATGATTTTTATGTTGGTAATTATAGAAGATATAATGTACTCATACCTAATTCTCATGATGCTATAATTTCAATCTCTATTTTTAATAAAATATCTAAAATATTAAGTGTAAATAAAAAAAGAGAATATAAACAAAACTTTTGGAACAGACTTTTATTTTGTAAGCACTGTGAATCTAAACTAGTTACTACTAATCATAAAAATTATTGGATTAGTAATGGGGTGAAAATTTCTAAAAATTATAAATACTATACTTGTAAAAATAAAAATACAAATAATTATTTATGTAATGAATTTAGTATTAAGTATGAAAAATTAAACTCAATTCTTGAAAAAACTTTTTCAAATAGTAATTTTTATGAAAAAAAATATTCAGAAAAATATTTATATAAAATTGTGTCTGAATTTACTACGGATAAAATTACATTTTCTGATTTTGAAGATGAATTTAATAAGCTATTATTTCATATTGAAAATTCAAATAAAATAATAAGAAAAATAATTGTCAGTAAAGATTCAAACGAAATTATTTTAAGTTCAAGTTAAAATTAGTTTATAATAAATATATTGGGTAAAGAAGGACGTGTGATCGCTGGTATGCAAATATCAGAGGAAAGTCCGAGCACCGCTAGGAAAAGTGCCTGCTAACGGCAGGGCAAGGTGACTTGACGGAAAGTGCAACAGAAAGTGTACCGCCAAATTTTGGTAAGGTTGAAAAGGTGAGGTAAGAGCTCACCACTTATATTGGTAACAAATAAGGTATGGTAAACCCCACTTGGTGCAAGGCTAAATAGAGGAGCTCAGTTTCCTAGACAGCTCCAGGGTAAGCTGCATGAGCTAATTGGTGACAATTAGCCAAGATGGATGATCACAGATACTTATTATTTATAAGTAGAACAGAACTCGGCTTATAGTCCTTCTTTTACCTGAGCTCGAATTAAAGTTTGTTAAGGTATTGCTTGCCCTGCAAATATTCCAGTACAATTTTCATTATCTACTGCTATGTTTCCATTAACTATTACATAAGGTATTCCAACAGGAAATTGTTTAGCGTCGTCATATGTTGCTGTATCAATAATTTTTTCTTCATCAAAAATTACAATATCGGCAAAATATCCTACTTTGAGCATTCCTCTTTTAGTAAGATTGAAAGTTTTAGCTGGGTTATTAGCAATTCTTTGGATCATTTGCTCTAGAGAAATTATATTAAATTGTCTACGTAATCTTCCTATAAACCTAGGAAAGGTACCATATGCTCTGGGATGAGGAACACTTCCAATAGCAATTGAATCACTTCCAATCATATAGTCTGGTCTAGATAAAAATTCAATTGCATCCTTACTCAATTGTCTCCATATTGAAATGCTTTCTGGAGGAACCATCCAGAAGCCAACCTGTAGATCTTGTTCTATTAATAAATCACATATTAGATTTCCCATTGAAATTCCTCTTAGATTAGAAAGTTGAGAGATAGTCATACCTTCTAATTCTGGATTATTTGGTAGATAAGAAAGCAATACCTCATTCATTTTACGTTTTTTATTTTGCTTTAGGCTTTCGATTATTTTTTCTCTAGATTCTTTATCATTTAGTCTTTCTAAAATATCTTTAGGCCCTCCTTCGTGTGCCCAACTTGGAAGATTGCTGAGTAAAAAAGAACTTCCTGTAGGGTAAGGATATAATTCTAGAGTGCAATCTACTCCTTCTGATTTTGCTTTATCAATTAATTCTAAAACCTCTGAAACTCTACCTGCATTTTCAGCATTTGTTCTTGTATGAGAAAAATGAACTCTTACTCCGGATCTTTTACCTATTTCAAGAGCTTCAGGTACTCCACCTCCACCATAACCTCTTTCTGTATTTACATCTCTTAGATGAGTTATGTATACTCCATCATGTTCTCTGACAACTTTGCATAATTCTATTAATTCTTTTGTATTGCTCCAAGCATTAGGATGATATGACATTCCTGTAGCAAGCCCAACAGCTCCCTGAGATAATCCTTCATCAAGTAAATATTTAGCCTTATCTAGATATTTACCTTCTAGTGGTTTATCATAAAAGCCTACTGACTCCATTCTAAGAGCACCATGTGAAACAGGGTATGCAGTATTTATAGAAACCTTTTTATGATAATGAGATCTAAAAGCATTCACACTTCTCATATCAAGATTTTTTGGAGCTGGGCCTAAAATTCCTCCTAAATACTTTCTTTGAACTTCATAATTATCCTCAGAAAGAGGTGCATAAGATAATCCATCTTGTCCAAGTATTTCTGTAGTAACTCCTTGCCTAAGACTACTAGCATGCTGTGGATCATTTAACAAAACTCCATCATGATGAGTATGTGAATCAATAAATCCTGGTGATACGATTAATCCTTTTGCGTCAATTATTTGATTTGATTCTTTATCTCTTAAGTCTCCAATTGATTCAATTTTCTCATTTATAATGCCAATATCGGACTTGAATCTTGATTTCCCTGACCCGTCAACAATACATCCATTACTAATTATTAAGTCGAACATATTATTATGGCATTCCTTATCTTTTTACTCAGATTGACCTCTTTTGGCCCAATCCATTTTTTCAAACATATTTAAGCCTGGGTCTAAATTGATACCATCTTTATTTTTTTCTGGAGGATGTTCAAGAATAAAATCTTCATTTAATTCAACTCCCCAACCAGGTTTTTCGGGTAAGCTAAAAAAGCCATCCTTAACTTCTGGGTAAGAATCTGCAGCATCCTTTACAAATGGATCAGCAAAATCATTGAAATGTTCTAAGATTTTTACATTTCTTAGTGTAAAACATAAATGAATTGCTGCTAATGTAGATATGACACCTCCAACATTATGAGGAGCTACCATTATAGAATAAATTTCAGCTGTAGATGCAATTTTTTTTGTCTCAAAAATACCTCCACATTGTGTTATGTCTGGTTGAATTACATCAACATTATTTGCTGACCATATCTCCCTAAACTCAGAAGCGCCATAAAGCCTTTCTCCTGTTGCTATTGGTAAAGATGTTTGAATCCTTACTTTTTCTAGACTTGGATTATCACTTGGTCTAACTGGTTCTTCGATCCAACCAATATTTAGATCTTCAATTTTTTTTGCTATTTCTACTGCTTGATGGGCCGCAAATCTTCCATGCATTTCTATCATCATTTGCATATCATCTGTAACTGTGTCAGAAACTGCCTCAATTATCTCTAATGACTTGAAAAGTTCTGGTCTAGATAGTTCTAAATCACCATTTCCAAAAGGATCAAATTTTAGAGCTTTATAACCTTTAGCTACAACTTTAGATGCTGCTAAAGAGAAACTATCAGGATTCCTTTCGACTGTATACCATCCGTTAGCATAAGCTTGTATTTTTTCTTGGACTTTTCCTCCAAGTAATTTATAAACAGGCTGATTAGTAGCTTTACCTATGATATCCCAAAAAGCCATTTCTATCATTGCTAAACCTGTGTGAACTACTTCCCCTGCTTTTCCAAAATCAAGTAAGGTAAATCTACGATATAGTGACTCAATGTCAAATGGATCATGTCCGATAAAGTGTCGCTCAACATCTTTTAGATACTCTGCAACAGTATGGGTTTTACCTAGAACCCTGGCTTCACCTATACCGCTTATACCTTCGTCAGTTTCAACAATAATATAAGATAAGTTTCTCCAAGGTGTACCTAATTGTAATAGTCTAAATCCTGAGGTTTTCATATTACTTTATTATTTTCCCACCTGTTACACTTTCATCATTATAGTATCTGCTAAATCTTCCTTCTTGTTGAGTGATGACTTCAATAAGTGCACTTTGCCCATCATTATTTGTATTCTGAGCATCTTTAATTGCTGGAACGATTTCTTCAGGTTTTGTAACATATATACCTTTAGCACCTAGTCCTTCAGCAATTGTTGTATATGATCCAGTATTATTTCCTGCTCCATATCTTTCCATAGCTATAGGCATATGATGGTCATAACCTCCCATTGTACTATTGTTTAATAAAATAGTTGTAATTGGATTTTCAGACCTAACTGAAGTTTCTAAATCTAAACCAGAAAGACCAAAAGCTGTATCACCCATAAAGTTTACACAAAACTTTTCGGGGTGGGCAATTTTTGCTCCAATTACAAGTGGTAAACCATAGCCAAGATGAGTGGATTTACCCCATCCTATATAACTGTTTGGAACTGTTGCTGGATAGAAAGGCATAATTTGGTCTCTAGGATGACCTGCATCATGTGTCATTATTGTATTTTCATGATCAACTGCATTGTTAATTTCCGTAATCAACCTATAAGGATTTATTGGTTCATCGTTGGAATTTAATAGAGGAGCCCAGTCTGCTTCCCACTCTTGTTTAACTTGAGCAATTGATTCAAGAATTCTTGTATCTTTAGCTCTCGAATCTCCATAAACTCCTTTTGCTTCATCAATAAGCATTTTAAGAGTTGATTTTACATCCCCTAATAGTCCAATTTCTGTTGAATATTCTTTATCAATATCTTCAACATTATTTGTGTTATGAATTATTAATTTACCTTCAGGAATATCTATTCCAAATGTAGTCCTTGAAAAACTAGCCCCTAAACCTATAAGGACGTCTGAATCTTTTAGCCAAGACCATACAGCTTTAGGAGCGGTTCTATTGGCAGCTCCTAGGGATAAGGCATGACGTTCATCAAATGCAGATTTTCCTGGCATAGTAGTAATTACTGGAATTTGCATTATCTCTGCAAATTCTTTTAGCTCTTCAGTTGCTGCTGCATATAAAATTCCTTGTCCTGCCCAGATGACAGGATTTTTTGCATTGCCTAAAGCCTTAACAGCATCCTTAACATCTGAAAGGCTCGGAGATGTTATTACAGGATTTGGACTTGAATAATCATCTGTATTATCTACTTCTGCAGCCATAGCATCGCTTCTCATTTCAAGCAAAACAGGCCCAGGTCTACCATTTTTTAATGCAGACATAGCTCTTCTCATTTGTGTAGAAATTTCTGAACTTTTTGTTATTGAAGAACACCATTTAGTTATATGAGCAAAGTTTGTTTGAGGGTCAAATGCTGGCTTAACTTCTGCTACATTTGCAGGAGATCCTGCCGGTAGATATAATACTGGAACTGCTTCAGCCCAGGCTTGGGCAAATCCTCCAAAAGAATTTTCTATTCCAGGTCCACCTTGAGAACAAAAAACACCTCTCTTGCCCTCTTTTGCTAACATTCTTGCATATCCGTCTGCTGCCATTATTCCACCACGTTCTTGTCTAAAAACTATTGGTTTAAGTCCACCCTTACCGGCAGCTTCAATTAGTGGATTAGCAGGAAAACAAGCTATCCACTCAAATCCTTCTTTTTTTAATATATCAACAACAGCATCATAACCATTCATTTTTTATCTCCAAATTATTATCAATCAATTTTTTTTAAAATAACCTTATTTTATTAATAAATATATATTCAAAAATGCCTTAAATACGTTTTAAATTGAACGTTAATAAATTCTTTATTTATTTTACATTTAAATATCAACAAAAATTTTTTGAATATTTAATATATAAAAATTAAGGAAAATTGTCATGGTTCAAGAAAGATTAATTGGATTTGGAACAGCTAATATTAAAGTTTTTGGTGTAGGTGGTGGTGGTGGAAACGCTATAAACAGAATGTATAAAGATACTATATCTGGGATACAATTTGTCGCTGTAAATACTGATAATCAAGCCCTAGAAAACTCAATAATTCCTGAGAAAATTAGGATTGGTGACAGAATAGCTCGTGGAATGGGTGTAGGTGGAGATCCTACTAGAGGTAAGCAATCTGCAGAAGAGAGTAGATCTGAAATTAAAGATTACATGAGTGATGCCGATATGGTTTTTGTTGCTGCAGGAATGGGAGGTGGATCTGGAACAGGTGCTGCACCTGTCATTGCTGAAATAGCTAAAAGCTCCGGAGCTTTAACTATTGGAGTAGTTACTAAACCTTTTGGTTTTGAGGGAACTCAAAGGTTAGATGCTGCCTTGCAAGGTATAGAAAATATAAAGAAGTATGTTGATACCTTGATAGTAGTTCCTAATGATAGATTGTTACAGACTGAAAATAATTTATCAATGTCTGATGCGTTTAGTTTAGCTGATGATGTTCTTAAGGTTGGTATTCAATCAATAGCTGAATTAATATTAGTTCCAGGTGAAATTAATCTTGACTTTGCTGATGTAAGGACAATAATGGAAAATGCTGGACCAGCATGGATGGGTATTGGTGAAAGTGAAGGCGAAAATAGATCAACTGAAGCTGCAGAACGAGCTGTTTCATCTCCTTTACTTGAAATGCCAATTGATGGTGCTAAGGGTGTGATTTTTAATGTTTCTGGTGGCCAGGATATAACCTTAGATGAAGTTACTTCTGCCTCTGAAGTAATAAAATCTAGAGTACATCCTGATGCAAATATAATATTTGGTAGTGTTACCAATCCCAGACTAAATGGGAAAATAAAAATAACTGTTATAGCAACTGGATTTCCTGTATTAGTTGATGATGATTTTATAGATAGAAATATTAAACAAGAAGGTGTAAGCATAGATGATCTTGAAGTTCCTCCTTTTCTTCGAAAGCACCCTGGGGCGCTAAGAAGATTGAGATCAGGGACTCTTTAAAATCAATTTTTTTTAGGTAGTTCATCTAATATCCTATTTAAGTTTGATGTATGTCCATTATAAATAGGGTCGGCAACAACCTTGAACGCATTTGATACTTTTTCAATATGATTTGATTCAATCGAAATTATACTGAAATCAAATTGTTTTACAATTCTTTTTATTTTGTTGATTTTAGATTTAGATAAAGAGCTCGACTTTATTCTACTTTCATTGATTCCTAAATTATGAATTAGAATTAGCTTTATAAGTTCATTATTTTTATTAACATTTATAATATTTTTCAGTGTTTTATAAATAGAATTACAGTGAGTTATATAACATATTTCATCTTCTTGAAATATACATATAATCCCAATTCTATCTCCTAAAGACCAGACATTATCTTCGATTAGCTTATATCTTTGATTACTATTAGTTAATTTTAAGTAATCACTTTTCCAATTATTTAAGTGTGCTTCTGTGAATTGATTCATTAGTACATACTATTATGAATACGTTATGATTTTTTATAATATTATATTATGGACAAAGAAATCACTAATATAATTACAAAGATTCATAGTAATGAAAATATAAAAGGTTCATTAGTTGCTACTGGTTGTGGATCTAATTCATTATCATGGTTATTATCTGTTTCTGGTGCTTCTAAAACAATACTAACTACTTATGTACCTTATTCAAAAAAATCTTTAGAGCTTTATTTGGGAAAAGAATTAAGTAATCATGTTAGTGAGCAAGAAGCTATAAATATTGCAGAAAAGGCATATCAGAATTCAATTAAGCTACTAGATTCTGAAGATAATATTTCTGTTTTTGGATTAGGTTGTACAGGAGCTATTAGTACTAATAGAATCAGAAAGGGTGAGGATAAGGCATTCATATCAATAAGATCAAAAAATCATCTTAATACATATTCTATTTTTTTTGATAAAAGTAAAAGAGATAGAATTTCAGAAGATATAATTGTTAGTAAACAAATTATTAATACTATTGCTCACATTCACAAAATAAATGATGAGCTTTCAATAGATTTGCTTGAAAATGAAAAAATTCAAAGAAAATATAAAATCCTTAAATGAAGGAAAAATTGACTATTTCATATTAAATTCAAAACTAGAAATATTTCAAGAAGATATAAATAATTGTGTGATCTTATCAGGATCATTCAATCCGGTTCATCACGGACATGTAAGATTACTTGATCATTCTTCTAGTATGTGTAATATTGACAAATATTATGAAATATCTATATCTAATGTTGATAAACCAGATATCAATGAATCAGAATTGTTAAAAAGAATAAAAAATTTTGAATCTGAAGAAAAAATTATAGTTAGTAGAAGTAGTAAGTTTATAGATAAGTCTAAAATTTATAAAAATTCATATTTTGTTGTTGGTTATGACACAGCACTTAGAATTCTTGATGAATCTTATTTACCTCCAGGTGCTTCATTAGATGAACTGTTCAGTGTGCTAAAAAAAAATAATTGTAGTTTTATAGTAGCTGGAAGAATAGGTGTTTCTAGCTCAAATTTTGATAATTTAGATGTAGAAGACTTGAAATATAGAGAATTTTTTAGAGTTATACCGGAGAACGAATTTAGGGAAGATATTTCTTCAACCGAAAAGAGAAGACATCTTCTTTGACAAAATATATTCGTAGTAATTATCATATTTGATCTATGGGTATTATTACACAAAAAATTAAGTATTATGATTCCGGAATATCTGCTGGCTTCCCTTCACCTGCTGCTGATTTCTTATCATCAGACTTGAACATACACGATTACCTAGTGTCTAATCATTCATCAACTTTTTGTGTAAAAGTTATTGGTGATTCGATGATAAATGCAGGCATAAATTCTGGAGATATACTCGTTATAGATAGATCAATTAAGCCTAATAATAATAGTATAATTTTATGTTCACTTGATGGAGATTTTTTGATTAAGCGTTTAATAATAAAAAATAAAAAAATATACCTAAAACCAGAAAATAATAATTATGAATCTATCTTAGTTGATAAGAGTGAAAAGTTTGAGATTATAGGCGTTGTAATAGGTGCAGTCAAAAAATTCATATGATTTTTTTAGTAGATTGTAATAATTTTTATGTTTCATGTGAAAGAATATTTAGACCAGATTTAGAAGGCGTTCCAGTTGTTGTTTTATCTAATAATGATGGATGTGTCATTTCTAGAAGTAATGAGGCTAAAAAATTAGGTATAAAGATGGGCGAACCAGTATTTAAGATAGATAAATTTATGAAGAATAATAATGTAAAAGTTTTTTCTTCTAACTTTGAATTATATGGTGAAATCTCTAATAGAGTTATGAAGTCATTATGTAGATATTCTAAAGACTTAGAAATTTATTCTATTGATGAAGCTTTTATGAGTATAAATTACGATTCTAATTATTCTGGTATATCTGAAGAGATAAAAAATTATATAAAAAAGAATATTGGTATACCTGTTTCTGTTGGTGTGTCTAAAACTAAAACTTTATCTAAAATAGCCTCTTCAATAGCAAAGAATATTAAACAAAATTTTTATGTTTTAGATTCTGAATCTAAAATATTTCAATCATTAAAAAATCTTGCTGTACATGAAATATGGGGCATAGGGTATAGGTATTCTAAATATCTAAATAAGAATAAAATATTTACTGCTGTTGATTTAGTAAATTCTGATAAAAACTGGATTCTTCAAAAAATGAATATAAATGTCCTGAAAACTATTCAAGAATTAAAAGGTATTGAATGCTTTCCAATAGTAAGTATACCTACTCCAAAAAAGAGTATAACGGTATCTAGATCATTTAAAGAAGACATAATTACTTATTCAGATCTTGAAAAAAGAATAAGCGACTATGCATTTATATGTTCAAAAAAGTTAAGAGAAGAAAAATTAAGAGCATATACATTATCTACTTTCATTGTGACCAATAAATTTAAGCGTAAAAATAATTCTTTTCATTATGGATTTTCTTCGGAGAATTTTTTAGTAGCGACTGATAATTACATAGATATAGTATCTATGTCTAATCATATATTGAGAAAAATATTTAGAAAAAATTTAGCTTATAAGAAAGCAGGAGTTATATTGAGTAACCTCAGTGAAATTAATAAATATCAGTCGTCATACCTAAAATTACCAAATAAACAACAAGACTCACTAATGGCTTCTGTTGACTATATAAATAAGACTTATGGTGCCAATATGATAAAGTTAGCTTCTCAGAATATTGATCATTTATCTACAAGCTCTAGAAATAAATTATCTCCAAAATATATGAATTCTTGGGAAGACATAATTAATATAACTATATAACTATCTAATTATTCTCCTTAAATATTGCAAAAGAAGAAGTATAGCCATGCAGATAAGTTCTGTCTCCAATAGGACTTATCTCTCCATTAGAGAAGAATCCGGTAATTGGAGAATTATTATCAATAATATTTTTATATAAGTTGATATCGTGATGAGATTCACCCAATAAATATTTTCCTCTTCCAACACTTGAAAACATCAATGTAGATTTTATAATTTGATCGTCATCGATTTTATAATCAGTTAACATTTTTTTTAGTTCTTCTTGTGCAGCACTAGAATCTCTAAGATGAAATTGAATAACTTGACCATCACTAATAGATTCACCAATAGAAATAGA
>Ga0310343_10000152_pt1 | contig 29900 bp, 30 predicted proteins | sample HC15DNA2025_MG_FD_203519 | JGI IMG/M metagenome (GOLD analysis project Ga0310343, IMG submission 203519) | Marine microbial communities from station ALOHA, North Pacific Subtropical Gyre - HC15-DNA-20-25_MG | ecosystem: Environmental > Aquatic > Marine > Oceanic | place: Pacific Ocean: North...
TCTCATAATCTATGGTGTTTACTCTGGCGAGCTTGGCAACACAGTTCCTTGGGATTAAAGAATATAGACAAACAAGAAAAGACAAACCCAAACCACATCAACAAAATGCCAATACCATGAGGCAGCTTCAAAACCAAAATGTTCTTTATCTGTAAAATGTTTGTAGCCTGTTGATCTTGTTAACTGGGTAAGAAGAAAGATTCCTCCAATTAAAACATGCATTCCATGAAAGCCAGTAAGCATAAAGAATGTTGTTCCATATACTCCAGATGATAATGTAAGTCCTAAGTGTGCATAAGCTTCGTAATACTCAAATGCTTGAAGGATTACAAATATAAAAGCTAGAGCTACTGTAATTCCTAGCCAGAAATTAAATCTTTTTCTATTATTTTCTTTTAAAGCAATGTGTGCAAAGTGCACTGTTGCGCTTGAGCTTAATAAGACAATTGTGTTCCATAAAGGCAACCAAGTGAAAATCTTATCAAAGCCATGAAGATACATGTTTTCATCTGGCCCTTTTACTACTGCCTCTTGTCCAGAAATAGCTTGATCAGGTGTTATCATTGGCGGCCAAGCTGCCTCAAATTCTGGCCATAAAAGTTCTCCTGCTAGTCCTTTTTCTCCCTCACCACCAAGCCATGGAATCGCAAAGCTTCTTATGTAAAATAGTGCGCCAAAGAAAGCAAAAAAGAACATTACTTCAGAAAAAATAAACCAAGCCATTCCATAAACATAAGAATTGTTTAGTGCAGGTGTATCAAGTCCTGCTTGTGACTCTCTTATTACTATTGCCCACCAAAAGCCCATTGTAGCCACTAAAGCTGCCATACCTACCAGCAGCATTGTAAATCCATTTCCTACAACTGCGCTTGCTGCACCGTAACCAACTAATAGAGTTGCAACGGCAAATATAATAGGTATTGAGCTTTTTTCAGGTATGTAATATTTTTCGTGTCCAGATACTTCAGTGCTCATGCTTCATCACCATTATTTCTTCTCTGTCTTTTTCAAACAGAGTATAAGATAAATAAACATCATTTACATTTTTTCTAAGATCAGAATCGATAAAAAATCTTAGTTGCCACTCTTGTTTTTCATATGGTTCAAGCACTATGTCTCCGTCTAAACAAAAACACTGTATTTTTTTTACGCTATCTGCAGCAAGTCCAGGAGAAACCGAGGGAACAATTCTAACAGTAATTCTTTTGTTTGATTTATTTTCTGCTATATAAGTTGTTCCTTTAGGATTATCAGTAATAACTGTTAAATTTTGTGTGGATGGATAGAAAACAACCGGTGCTGAACCACTTACTATTGATAAAAACTTAATGTTAACTTCTCTTTCTTTGACTTCAGTTTCTTTTTTTAGAAAATCAGAAGGTCCATAAATTTTTCCATTTAAGCCGGTGACTTCACAAAAGACGTTATATAGAGGCACTAACAAAAAAGAAAAGAAGAACATAATTCCTGCTGCTGAAATCAGCCAAAGAAAAATTTTATTTTGAAAGGGTCCTTTAGCCATTTATCTTGGGTGGTGTTTCAAATGAATGGTATGGCGCTGGTGAATCTACCGTCCACTCGAGCCCATCAGCACCTTCCCAAACTTGAGAAGTCGCCTTTTTGCCAACAAAAATAGTTCTTAATACGATATATAAAAATAGAAGTTGAGATAAGCCAAAAAGGAAAGCTCCGACAGATGAAACCGCATTCCATTCAGCAAATTGTAGTGAGTAATCAGCGTATCTTCTTGGCATGCCAGCAAGTCCAACAAAATGTTGTGGGAAGAAGGTAACATTTACCCCTATAAATGATAGCCAAAAATGTAATTTTCCAAGTTTTTCGTCATACATGTTCCCTGTCCACTTTGGAAGCCAATAATAAACTGCTGCCATAATTGAAAAAACAGAGCCTGGTACTAACACATAATGAAAATGAGCGACAACAAAATATGTATCATGGTATTGAAAGTCCGCCGGAGTAATAGCCAACATAAGTCCTGAAAACCCTCCTATTGTAAATAAGACAACGAAAGCAATTGCAAATAACATTGGCGTTTCATAGGTTATTGACCCTTTAAATATTGTTGCGCACCAGTTGAATACTTTTACACCTGTTGGAATGGCTATTAGCATAGTCGCCCACATGAAGAATAATTCAGCGGCTAAAGGCATTCCAACAGTAAACATGTGATGGGCCCATACAACAAACGAAAGAACAGCTATAGAAACCATTGCATAAACCATGGATGAATGGCCAAACAAAGGCTTTCTTGAGAATGTTGAAATGATGTGTGATGTGATTCCGAAGGCTGGCAAAATCATAATATATACTTCAGGGTGTCCAAAAAACCAAAATATATGTTGGAAAAGAACTGGATCACCACCTCCTGCTGCATCAAAGAAGGATGTACCAAAATAAGCATCCATCAGTAGCATAGTTACTGCCCCTGCAAGAACTGGCATAACTGCTATTAATAAATAAGCTGTAATGAGCCAAGACCAGACAAAAAGCGGCATTTTCATTAGATTCATACCTGGAGCTCTCATGTTCATAATGGTAACAATTACATTTATAGAGCCCATTATTGATGAGATTCCCATTATGTGGACTGCAAAAACAAAAAATGCGACATTTGGATAGTTTGTTGATAATGGTGCATAAAATGTCCATCCAAAACCTGGCATTCCTCCCTCCATGAATGCTGTTGACATTAAAATTGCAAAAGCTGTTGGTAATAACCAAAAACTTAGATTATTCATTCTTGGTAAAGCCATATCTGGTGCACCTATTTGCATAGGAATAAGCCAGTTAGCTAGACCAACGAATGCTGGCATGACTCCACCAAAAATCATTATAAGCCCATGCATCGTAACCAATTGGTTGTATCTAATTGGATCCATTAGCTGTAGGCCTGGTTCAAATAATTCAGCCCTTATGCCCATAGCAAAAGCACCTCCAACGAGGAATGCTAAAAAGCTAAACCACAAATAAAGAGTTCCTATATCCTTATGATTTGTTGTTGTGAACCATCGCCAAATGCCTTTTTGAGGTCCGTGATGATCATGATGATCGTGATTTTCAACTACTGCACTCATTTATCAACTCCTATGTACCTTTGTTTTTATAATCTACTATATCTTTTGGTATAACTAGCTCTTCTGTTTCAGGCTCAGATTTGACATTGCCCCATGAAACCTTTGTATAAGTAATCACTGATGCCATTTCAACTTCGTTGAGTTGATCAGCATAAGACTTCATTTGGCTTCCATAAACACCTTCCATTAAAATTTCTATTTGTTTTGCTTTATCATTCATAACAATGTCACTGCCAGCAAGAGCAGGATAGAAATTTGGAATGCCTTTCCCATCTAGTTGATGGCATGAAGCACAAACTTTTTCATATATCTCTTTTCCTTGGCCTAATAGCTCATCTAGAGTCCATTCTTTTTCAGTTAAATATACAAGCTCGGCATGCTCATCTCTTTTGGTTTGTAGCCATTCTTCATACTCATCTGCGGTTACTGCTTTTACAACAATTGGCATAAAAGCATGTCTTTCTCCGCACAATTCTGTGCAATTACCTCTATATATGCCTGGAACATTTATTTTTGTTTTAGCAACATTAATAAAGCCTGGGATAGCATCTTGCTTAACTGCAAAATCACTCATATACCAAGAATGAAGAACATCTTTGCTGGTTATTAAAAATCTAATTGGAGTATTTATCGGCACTACAACTGCCTTGTCAACTTCAAGTAAATAATTTTCATCTTTCTTGGCTCTATTTTGTTTGTACTGATCTTCCGGTGTAATTAATGTGGAAACAAAACTTAAATTTCTGGTATTGTTTTCATCAACATACTCATCTAAGTATTTATATTGCCAATCCCATTGCCGCCCTGTGACTTGTATGTCTATTCCGCCCTCTTCTGCTTCGTGATCATACATTTTTTTTAATGTCATTGAGGCAGGAATAGCCATGAGTATTAATATTACTGTAGGAACAATAGTCCAAATTATTTCTAATTTATGATTTTCAGTAAAATTTGCTGGCTTTTTGTTATTTGAGCGTCTGTATTTCCACATTGACCAAAAAAGAAACCCAAATACTACCACTCCAATGCCAACAACAACCCAAAATATGAGCATATGCAATTCAAATACTTCCTTGCTAGTATCTGTTACACCCACAGGCATATTAATATCTAGCCAGTCAGCAGATGCAAAAAACGGTATTAAGCAGAGAATAAGTAGCTTTAGCTTGTTCTTCATGTACGCCATATACTACTATAAATAGGGTTAATGTCGAGCAATACAACCAATAGATATAACTATTTTTAATCGTTAATAATCTTTATAGATGTTACGTCATCCTCATCTTTTTGTTTTGAGTAATTACAAGAAATGCATTTTATCTCTGAATCATCATTTTTAAGCTTAATAGAGTCTATATCGCCGCATGATGGGCATATTGCTCCTGCTATGAATTTATAGTCACTCACTTAATAATATTTTTTTTATATTTTCTGTTTCTGGTCTGTGTTCAAACCAGTGTTCAAAACTATCAGCTGCTTGCTCAACTAGCATTCCAAGACCATCATATGTTCTAGACTCATCTATATTTGCCATTTCAGCTAAAACAATATTTGTTTCATTCTTATAATTTACATCATAGATTGAGCTATTAGGAGCAAAATTTATGTTTTGTATAAATGTTATAGATTCCAGGTCAAATTTTTCTGTACACGAAATAAATAAGTCTACTGGCTCTCCTGAGTATTTCCTTATATTTTCATTTTTTTGTACAACTGTTTCTACTTTGGCTTTCGTTCTGTTCTCAACATATATGTTTTTTGTGGTTTTAATCTCTTTCAGAATTGATTTGCCTGCTCCTCCCAAACCAAAGAGCAATATATTTGAATCATTCAAGCTAATATTTTTGGATTTTATGTCAGCAATAAAACCGCTCCCGTCCGTTGATGTTGCATCAATCTCTCCATATAAACAATTTACTGAATCAAGACTTGTTGAGAATTCTTTTGCAACAATCTCTTTATAAGGTTTTGTTATGTTTAATCCAGTGCCTCCTTTTTTAAAGAAATCATAAATAAAAGGTATTGGATCTTTATCTATATCATGAATTTCATAATCTAGATTAATCCCAGATGCTTGTGAAAATAATTTATGTATTCTAGGAGATAATGAATAGGAAATATCTTTGCCTATGACTCCAGCCCTATGTGTCATTTATCCAATCCTTTGGTTTTTTTATAACTGTATATAAATTCCTTTCACTTTCTGTAAGGCTTTCATCAAATTTATATCTCCAAGATACATCGTTAGGCAGTGACATTAATATTGATTCGATCCTTCCGCCCGTTTGAAGTCCGAATAGTGTGCCTCTGTCATATACAAGATTAAACTCTACATACCTGCCTCTTCTAAACTTTTGAAATTCTTTTTCCCTCTCTGTAAACTCCTGCCCTTTTCTTTTGTCTATTATTTCAGTGTAAGAATTAATAAATGCTTCACAGACTTTCTTAGACAGATCAAGTCCATGCTCAAACGTATCTGGTTTGAGCTTTTCGTAAAATATTCCGCCTATGCCTCTATGTTCTTTTCTATGTTTAATATAAAAATATTCATCGCACTGTGCTTTTAAAGATAGATAAAGTTCTTTGTCAAAACTGTCGCACGCTTTTTTTGCTGCTTTGTGCCAATTGATACAATCTTTTTCATAAAGAATATATGGGGTGAGGTCAAAACCTCCACCAAACCATTCTTCGAAAATTTGTCCATCCTTAAAAGTACAAAAGTATCGTACGTTTAAATGAGTTGTTGGTATGTTTGGGTTTTTTGGGTGAAATACTACAGAAACGCCTGTAGCAAAAAAGGGCATATCTGTAGAGCTGTCATTGCTTCCTACTGAAGATGTAGGAAGAGAGCTGCCTGATATTTTTGAGAAGTTTATTCCTGCTTTGTCAAAAAAATTTCCCTGGTCTACAACAACTGAAATTCCATTTCCTAAACTTTCTTTTTTCCATTCATCCTCTATAAAACAGTCTGGCTTTTCATATGCTTTAATTTTTGAATATATGTTTTTATGAAGTTCGCTAAAAAAACTGGCTATTTGATTGGTTTTATCTTCTGTATTCATTAGTTTCTACATCTAGAATTTTTGATGGGCCTTTTTCACCACCTAAAGGAAGGTCTAAGACTCCATAAATTATTTCATTGAAAGTATATTTTATTTCTTTTACTGTTGCGCAAACTGGTTTGCCAGAAATGTTTGCTGATGTGGAAATTATCTCCTCACCTATAAATTCCAAAAACTTTAGAAGTGTTTTATTGTCAGGTATTCTCGCTGCTATTTTTTCTTTGCCATTAATTGGAAGCAACATGGTCACAAAAGTTTCAGATATGTTTGTAACAGTATTTATGATTTCGTCTGTAAACGAGTATTTCTTAAACAATAGATCATGAGACGGAAATAAAAGAATATATTTTTTATCTTTGGGTCTTCTTTTTATTAAGTCTAGGGCTTTTATAACTTGAGAGGTGTTAAGACCGCCTAAACCCCATATCCCTTCAGTTGGATAAGCAATTACCTTTCCTTCTTTTATCCAATTAGATGCTTCTTGAATGTCTGTGGTAGTTTTCAATCTCTATCAAGATTCTTATCTTTAGCGATTGTTTTCTCTCGCAGTTCTGCTTTAAAAGTTTTCATTTTTTCAGCAAGACTTTCATTGGTGTTAGCTAACATCTGAGCTGCAAAAATTCCTGCATTCGTTGCTCCGGCAGTGCCGGCGGCAAATGTTGCAACTGGAACACCAGCGGGCATTTGAAGTGTAGATAATATTGCATCAAGTCCATTTAAAGAGCTATTTGCTGATGGCACTCCCAATACTGGGCTTGTCGAATGTGCTGCAACTGCTCCTGCTAAGTGAGCAGCCATTCCTGCTATAGCAATGTAAGCTTTACATCCTCTTTCCTTAGAACTCTTTAAGTAATCAACCAAAACATCTGGTGATCTGTGGGCAGATATAACCTTCAGCTCACAAGATATATCAAAGCTTTTAAGCGAATTTATCGCTGCTTTACCTAATTCAAGGTCAGAATCTGATCCTAGAATTACAGAAACTTGTATATTGTCCATATATATAAAATTATAATTAAAGTATGACTAAGTTAAATATTTTAACATTTCCTGATCCAAGGTTAAGGAAAAAAGCTAAGCCAATAGAAAGATTTGATAAAAATCTTAAAGATATGGCGACAAAAATGCTTCACACAATGTATGCCGATAATGGCATTGGTTTAGCAGCAACTCAAGTCAACCACCATGAAAGGCTAATTGTTATAGATGTTTCTGAAAACCGGGATGAGCCTATTTATATAGTAAATCCTACTTATAAAGTTTTAGATAGTTCAACTGAACCGTCTAAAGAAGGTTGTCTGTCTATTCCAGAATTTCAACAAGAAGTTCTTAGAGCAAAAAAAATTGAGCTATCCTACCAAGATCTTGATGGCAAACATCATAAATTATCTGCTGAAGGTCTATTTGGCTATTGTATACAACACGAGATTGATCATCTTAATGGAAAATTAATAGTAGATTATGCTTCTTCATTAAAAAGGGACCGCATCAAATCAAAACTACTTAAAATTAAAGATGGTCAGGCATGAAAAAATTAAACTAGGTTTTGCAGGCACACCTGAAGTTGCATTTGCTCATTTCAAACACCTTTTTAATGATCCAAATATAGACATTAAATTTGTTTTAACACAGCCAGACAAGAAGTCTGGCAGAGGCTTGACAAAATCAAAAGGGTTTTTTGGTAGCCTAGACAAAAAACTGCCGGTTTTTCAACCTCTTAGCCTTAACGATGAAAAAATTTCAAATTCTTTAAATAATATTGAAATTGATCTACTAGTAGTAGTTGCATATGGGAAAATCTTACCAGAATGGTTGCTTAAATACCCAAAGTTTGGATGCTTAAATGTTCATTTTTCTTTGCTTCCTAAGTGGAGGGGGGCGGCACCAATACAAAGATCAATTGCCAATGGAGACAAAGTTTCTGGTATCAGTTTTATGAAGATTGTAAACAAGTTGGATGCTGGGCCTATTTACGCAAGTTTTAATGTAGATATTGAGGGGAAAGATTTTTATCAGGCTGAAAAACAACTATTGGAAACATCCTTGGAAAACATTAGTGCTTTAATACGTGAAATCGCTATAAATAAATTGGAACCAAAAGAACAGGATCATAAAGCAGCTACTTTTGCTGAAAAGATAAACTACAGTGATGGACTGATTGATTGGAATTGCAGCGCTTTAGAAATCAAAAATAATTATTTGGCTTTAAAAAAATGGCCAGTTTTAAGTTTTAACTTCAACGGCGAGAATGTGCAGGTACATGATTTGGAAATTGAAGCTACTGAAATTGCTAAGCCTGGTGTTGTGAGCAGTTTTACTAAGAATTCTTTGGACGTTTATTGTGGTGATGGGGTAATTAAAATAAAGTCTGTAAAATTTCCAGGGAAAAAAGTTATATCTTCAATAGATTTCTTTAATGCAAAAAGAGATATAATTTCAACTGGGGATATATTGATTTGAAAATAATCATACTAGGAGCAGGCTCTATTGGAGGAAGTGTGGCTAAGGAGCTTTCCTCTGAGGAAAATGATGTCATTGTTATAGACAATAATGAAGCCCATCTTGATGAGATTAAAAATAAAGAAGGTATTGCTACAATTCTGGGAAATGCATCATCTCCAGACACTCTTTCTGAAGCAGGGCTAAGTAACGAATGTTTACTTCTATGTCTTACAGACTCTGAAGAAACTAACCTTTTAGCCTCAATAATTGGTAAAGAGCAGTTTAATGCTGGCAAAATAATATGTCGTATAAAAGGTTCAGAATATAAAGACGTTGCGTTAAAAATAGCTCCATTTGTTGACTACTTTATAAATCCAGAAGATTTGATAACAAGCGAAATCAGAAACTTGCTTCGTCATCCTGGTTCTCTTGAAATTCTCGATTTTGCGGAAGGTAAAATTAAATTAGTCAGTGTTTATGCAAAACCAACTGGTATTTTAGTAGGCAGACAAATAAAGGAATTAAAAAATGATCTACCTGATTATGAAACAAGAATACCAGCAATTTACAGAGATGATGAGCTTATAATTCCATCTGGTGACACCACTATATTAGAGGGAGATGAGGTATTTTTTATAGCAGACGAGAAACACATCGAAGATGTAACCATAGAATTACAGAAATTAGAAAATAAGTACAAGAATATATACATTGCAGGTGCTGGAAATATTGGAACATCGCTTGCTAACAAAATTAACAACGAATTTAACATTAAGCTCATAGAAAAAGACGCTGAAGCGTCTGAACTTGCTTCTGAAAAACTTGATAATGTTTTAATCCTTAATGCGGATGCCGCTGATCAGGAGTTTTTAGCATCAGAAGCTATACAGGATTGCGACGTTTTTGTTGCTGTCACACAAGATGATGAAACTAATGTTTTGTGTTCTTTGATGGCAAAAAAGCTTGGCACTAAAAAGACCATTACAATCATTAATAAAGAAGCTTATTTTGATTTAGTTGGAAAAAATGAGTTAGATATAATAGTTTCACCAGTGCAAATTACTGTTTCTCATCTTTTAAAATATATAAGAAGAGGTGCTGTTTCTAACATTCATAAAGTAAAAAAGGGTATGGCAGAAGCTATTGAGCTAACAGTTGATAATTCAATAAGTGGCTTAATGGGCAAAACAATTTCCTCTTTAGGCTTAACTGGGGATATAAGCATCCCTTGCATTAAAAGAGGAGACGAAGTTTTAATGGCACATGGAAAAACAGAAATTTTTGATAATGATCATTTAATTGTTTTTTATAAAAGTAAAGAGGATTTAGATCTCTTCTATAATAAAGCTAGATGAATACTTCTTTAAAACTTCTTAGATTTTTAGGGCCTACCCTATTATTCTTTGGAACTTTTGTTATCTTTCCATCCCTGACTATGAGCTACATTGAGGGTGCTTTAGATAAAAGTTTAATGGTAATTTGGCTAGTTGCGGTTGTGTATGCCATTATCATTTCACTTACCTTACGAAGAAGAAAGTTTAGCTATACTCCAAAAGATGGTTTTATCATTACTTTCGTAACATGGGTTCTTGTCTCATTAATTGCTGCCCTTCCATTTTTAAATACTGGTCTTTCTTTTAGTGACTCTTTTTTTGAAGCGGTCTCTGGTTTAACTACAACAGGCTCAACTTCAATAAAAGATTTATCATTGCTTCCTGATTACATATTGCTATACAGACAGCTATTGCAATGGGCTGGAGGTGTTGGGCTTGTTATAGTTGTTCTGGCAGTAATTCCTGCTGTATCTGGTGGGATGAAAGTCCTACAAGCAGAAACTGCAGGCTTTGCAGACAAAAGCTTTTCACCAAGACTTAGAGAAACGGCCAGATCTTTATTGAAATTTTATTTATTAATTACATTAGTGTGTGCAGCAGCTTATTACTTGGCAGGCATGACAGTTTTTGAAGCAGCAACACATTCGTTTAGTACCGTCTCGATAGGTGGTTTTTCTATTTACAACGACAATATTGGTTTCTTTAATAATCCACAGATAGAAATTATTGCTGTCGTCTTTATGTTAATTTCAGCTACAAACTTTGGATTGCACTTTCTTACACTAACTAAAAGGTCTATTAGCTACTATTCCAAAAACGATGAATTTAAATTTTTCTTTTTTATTGTTTTCGTTACGGTAATCGTTTCTATTCTCACGTTATTCTTTAGAGAGGGCTTTCCTTTAAGTGATTCAGTACGTTTTGGTGTTTTTCAAACTGTTTCGATAGTAACAACTACTGGCTACACCCTTGAACCCCTTTCGAATCTTGGTAATGTTGTGCCCTTCTTTATAATTATTGTGGCTTTTATAGGTGCTTGTTCTGGTTCTGTGGGTGGAGGAATGAAAGTTTGGAGAGTTTTAACCTTACTAAAAATTGGTTTTTCTAATATTACTAAAATAATGCACCCAAGCGCTGTTAGCACAACAAAAATGAATGGAGAAAAAATTTCGTCTTCTCAAATTGAAGCAGTTTTCTCCTTTATAGCAATATACATAACATTTTTTCTGCTATTTCTGTTTGTTTTGATTTTTCAAAACGTTGATTTTTATTCTGCTTTCTCAGGCACGGCTGCAGCAATAAATAATTTGGGTCCTGGTCTTGGGGATTTTGCTAAAAACTATTCAAGCCTTTCTGATTCAGCAAAATTTACTCTAGCTTCAGCTATGATTGTGGGAAGGTTGGAGTTATTTGGTGTGCTTATATTATTTTTCCCCTCATATTGGAAAAGCTAATAAATATTCTTAATGCTGCCGCTTAATTTTCTGAATTTTTTATACTCCCAACCATATAATTCTGGCGATTGAATAATTGCCTTTTCAAAATATTTATTCATTTGGTCAACTGACATTGGGCTGTTAATTTTTTCACAATTAAATTTATATTTTTTGGTTTCTCCAGCAGTAAAGTAAACGAAATAAAGTGCATGAGTTCCCTTTTTTGAGAGCTTTTCAACTAAATCAATACATAGACACTCCTTTCCAAACCATTCGGAGTAGGTTCCTTTTTTATGTGGTACAAGATCAGTAGCCATTATTAAGTTTTCTCCTTCCAAAAATCGTTTATAAATGTTTTTAATCCCAACAGCGTCAGCTGAAATCATACTTGCACCTTTAGCTTCGCGTATCTTCTTCGTTATCTTTTCTAATGATTGTTTTTTTGCTGGCGTGTAAATAATATTTAGGTCTTTAATTTTATCTGAGATTAGAAATAACATTGTATCGACACAACCCATATGCATTGAAAAAAGTAAAATAGGTTTTTTTTCATGCTTAAAGCTGTATTGCAAAGAATCTTCTTCAACTAGATTTTTATAATTATCTGGCCTTCCCCAGACATAAGGATACTCAAAAAGCAGCTCTGTTGTTCGTAGAAAACTTTTTTTGATAATCTGCTTATCGCCTCTTAGGCAGTGTTCTATATTTTTTTTTGTAACTTTGTATTGCGAACTTTTAAATAACATGAATATGTAGGCGAATACCCTTGATATTCCTACCAACAAAAACCAGGGCAATGATGAAATTAGCTTAAAAAGTATCGGAAACATTTTTAAAATAATAAAATAGCCTTAACTAGCATACTATAGGAATAAGAATTGCCTGCAAAAAATATTGACGAACTCATAGCTCTTTGTAAGAGAAGAGGTTTTATATTTCAGTCTAATGAAATATATGGTGGGACACAGGGACTTTATGATTATGGCCCATTAGGTGTTGAGCTCAAGAACAACTTAAAGAGTTCCTGGTGGAAATCTGTTGTCTATGAAAGAGATGACGTTGAGGGTCTTGATGCAGCCATACTCACAAAAAGCACTGTTTTAAAACAATCGGGGCATGAAGATACTTTTTCAGACCCAATGGTTGATTGTAAATCCTGTGGGGAACGCTTTAGGGCAGATCAAGTTCCAGATTACTGTAAAAAAGAGGATTTAACTGAACCACGTCAATTTAATTTAATGTTTAAGACAAACATAGGGCCAGTTGATGATGGCAAGACCTTTGCTTATTTAAGGCCGGAGACAGCTCAAAATATTTTTACAAATTTTAAAAATGTTGTTGATTCTACATCTCGAACAGTTCCATTTGGTATTGCTCAGATGGGTAAGGCATTCAGAAACGAGATAACTCTTAAAAGTTTTATATTTAGGGTCAGAGAGTTTGAGCAAATGGAGCTTGAATTCTTTGTTCATCCTGATGACGATGAGAAATGGCATAAAAGCTGGGTAGAATCGAGAGTTCAGTGGTGGAAAGATCAGGGCATTTCTGAAAAAAATCTTGAACTTTACGATGTGCCTAAAGACGAATTAGCTCATTATTCAAAAGCAACGATTGATATTATGTATAAGTTTCCTCATGGCCTTGAAGAATTAGAAGGTGTTGCTAATAGGACTGATTTTGATCTAGGCTCACATTCAAAAAAACAAAAAGAACTGAATATTCAGTCAAACGTTTTAGAAAATAATGAATCAAATTCTAAATTAGCTCTTCAGGATGAAAATAATAATTGGTTTGTGCCATTTGTTATTGAGCCTTCTGCTGGCGTTGATAGAGGTGTATTAGCAATTTTAAATGATGCATACTTTGTTGAAAATGTGGATGGAAAAGAACGTGTTGTACTCAAACTAAAACCTCACTTATCCCCAATTAAAGCTGCTGTCATGCCTTTAAAGAAAAATGATGAAAAAATTGTTTCTCTAGCAAAAAAAGTAAAGGATGATTTACAAAAATTAGGTTTGGGAAGAATCTTGTTTGAAAATAGTGGCAATATTGGTAAAAATTACCGCAGACATGATGAAGTTGGCACGCCTGTTTGTATTACTGTAGATTTTGAGTCACTTGACAACCATACTGTGACTGTTCGCGATCGTGATAGCATGAAACAAGAGAGAGTTTCTTTAGATATTCTATTGGAGAATCTTCAACAAAAGATAAAAAGTTAATAACTTTTTAGAAATCTATATTCTCCGCCCTAAGAGCATTATCATCAATGAATTCTCGTCTTGGTTGGACTTGGTCGCCCATTAAAGTTTCGAAAATATCATCAACAAGATCTCTTGCATCATCTAGAGTGATTTGAACCAGTCTTCTGTGCTTAGGATCAAATGTTGTTTCCCATAATTGCTCTGGATTCATCTCACCTAGCCCTTTATATCTCTGTATTTCAGGAGCTCGTGACCCTTCGGTGGATTCTTTTCTAAGTTCTTTAAGTATTGCCTCTTTTTCCTCTTCATCTTTCGCATAGTGTGTCTTCCCGCCTTTTTTTATTTTATAAAGAGGTGGTAGAGCTAGATAGATATGGCCCTTTTCTAACAAATCATACATTTGATTATAAAAAAATGTTAATAGCAGTGTTCTGATATGAGATCCATCAACATCTGCATCAGTCATTATTATGATTCTATGATATCTGAGTTTTTCTAAAGAAAACTCATCTATTCCAATTCCGGTTCCTAGTGCTGTTATTAGTGTTCCTATTTCATTTGATGATAAAACCTTGTCTAAACGTGCTTTTTGGACATTAATAATTTTTCCTTTTAATGGAAGAATAGCTTGAAAACTTCTGTCTCTGCCTTGTTTAGCTGATCCTCCTGCTGAGTCACCCTCGACAAGAAACAGTTCAGATAAGGCTGGGTCTTTTTCTTGGCAGTCTGCAAGCTTTCCAGGGAGCCCTCCTATATCTAAAAGCCCTTTTCTTCTTGTCATTTCTTTGGCTTTTCTCGCAGCTTCTCTTGCATATGCTGCTTCAAGCACTTTTCCAAGAATTTCTTTTGCTTGTGGTTTGTTTGCTAAAAGAAAATCCATGAAATAGTCATTAATAAGGGTTTCAACAGCTGGTCTGGCTTCAGACGAAACAAGCTTATCTTTTGTTTGTGATGAGAATTTAGGATCAGGCATTTTAAGAGAGATTACAGCTATCATCCCCTCCCTCACGTCTTCACCTGTTATTTCAACCTCTTTCTTGCGCATTAAGTCCTCTTTCTTAATGAAGTTCTTAATAGCTCTAGTAAGACCGCCTCTAAAGCCTGCAAGATGTGTTCCACCATCTACCTGTGGGATGTTGTTTGTGAAACATTGTACGTTTTCTCTATATGTTGAAGTCCATTGAGCAGCAATCTCTACGCCGATACCTTTCATGTTTGCTTGAGCATAAAAAGGCGCTCCAATAGATTCTTTTTTTCCGGTTAAGTGATTTACAAATTCTAGCAATCCTCCATCTGATTTAAATTCGAGTTTTTTGCCTGTGGCTTCGTCAAGCACATTTATTGCAATACCTTTGTTTAAGTATGAAAGCTCTCTAATGCGCTTCTTCAGCACTTCTACATCGAACTTTGTCTGTGTAAAAATATTCTTCGAAGGTGTGAATGTAACTTTTGTTCCAGTTTTGTCACTTTTTCCTACTTTCTCAAGCTTTGTTTTTGGCTCTCCATCAGCATATTCTTGCTTATACACTGCGCCGTCTCTTTCAATTTCTAAAATAAGCTTACTGCTGAGAGCATTTACTACGGAAACACCTACTCCATGAAGGCCTCCTGATACCTTATAACTATTCTCATCAAACTTTCCTCCTGAATGGAGTGTTGTCATAATCACTTCTGCAGCTGAAACACCTTCTTCATGCATATCAACTGGGATTCCACGCCCATCGTCTGAAACAGAGACAGAACCATCTTTGGCTATTACAACTTCTATCTTCTTACAAAAACCAGCCATCCCCTCATCAATAGAATTGTCTAGAACCTCGAAAACCATATGATGTAAACCTGTGCCATCATCAGTGTCGCCAATATACATACCAGGCCTTTTCTTAACTGCTTCAAGCCCTTTTAATACTTTAATACTGCCGGAATCGTACTTTTCATTTGACATTAGATTTGTCTCCTATTTGTTCTACGTAGAACATGGTTAGATCTTTTTCACCTAAAAAACGCTTGTTTTCGATAGATGTCATAATTGTTTGAATGCTATTGTTCAAGAGATATTTTAACATTAAATTAGCATTGTCATTATCTAATTCTGAAGAAATATCATCCATTAAGACTATAGGGTTCATTTCTGTATGAATTTTTATCAATTCTCTCTGTATCAAGTGCAATATAATAGACGTCATTTTTTGTTGCCCTCTAGATAAAATTTCATATGCAGGTTTATTTTTAATTAATAAATCAAATGTTCTTCGATGAGGGCCGGAGGAAGTTCTTTTTAAGATCATGTCTTTCTCAATATTTTGTTGCAAAATACTAGAAAAAGAATGATTTATGTCATATCCATGGGCATATTGAATACTTAAATCCGGTAGCCATGGGTTCTTTGCACTGAAATGATCGATTAAAATACTATTTTTTAACATCTCATTGATTGACTGAACTAAATTAAGATTGCTTTCTGTAATTAAAGGCTCTAACTGAATAAGTTTTTGGTCCCAGTAAGGTATTTGTGCTAAGTCCCTTTTCTTAAGGCATGCAGCCCTTTGATAAAGTATTTTTTTAAGTTCATTAATTATCTTTTTTGTATTTTGTTCTACGTAGAACAGTGTTTTATTTAAAAATGCCCTTTTTTCCTCTGGACTAGACGTTGTGAAGAAAAATTCTCTGTTTTCTATAAGACAAGAAGGATAATTTGTTACTAGTTGTGAATAATTAAGTGTTTTTTTGTCCTTTGTTTGAATAATTTTACTCTTTTCGTTTAATTTTTTTGTAATTTTTACTCCACTGCCGTTGTTGAAGGTAATGAACGTTTGTGTTTGATTCAGGTTTTTTCTTATTACTGCGTTTGCGTCAGTTGCTCTGAAACTTTTGCCTGATATGGAAAAATATAATGCTTCTATAATTGAACTTTTGCCTGATCCATTTTCTCCATAAATCAGGGTTACTCCACTGTTTATAGGCAGCTCAATAAATTCGTAGCACCGAAAATTTTCTAATTTTAGCTCTGTAATTAACACTAAAGAAGTAGTGGCATTAATACTAATGTTTGGTTTGGGTCGCTACTTTTAACAAGCGCGCTCTTATCGTTACCATAGCTAATTAATGTGATTTTATCATCTTCTACTATGTTAAGAACCTCTTTAAGATAATTTACGTTAAAAGCTATTTCGAAGGGGTTAGTATCTCCTTCAATGTTTAATTTTTCCTCAGCAGACTCTTGATCAGGGTTGTGAGCTGAAACTTCTAAAACACCATCATCAGTTTTTAGCTTAACTCCCTTAAACTTTTCGCTTGTTAATACAGAAACCCTTGATAGTGTGTTGATGAGCTCTTTTCTGTCTACAATTATTGATGTTCCTTGTCCCTCAGGTACTACTTGATTGTAATTTGGATAATTGCCGTCAACTAATTTAGATTTAAATGTAAAATTTTTAGACATAAATACAATGTTATTGGAATTAATATAAAACTCGATTTCAACGTCATCCTTAGGTAATATTTTCATTAGCTCAATTGATGTTTTCCGTGGAATGATGCCAGAAAAATCTCCATCAGCATTTAATTTAGATTTGTATATGGCCAATCTGTGCGCGTCTGTAGCAACCATATTTAGTGACTCTGAAGACTTTTCAAATAAGCAGCCATTAAGGTAATGTCTCCAATCTTGGTTAGCCATAGCAAATGAGGTTTTTTGAAATAGTTCTAGTAGTTGACCAGAGCTAATTTTGAAAGTGGTTTCACTTTTTATAACGTCAAAATCTGGAAAATCTGAACCAGGAATAGTAGATAAATTATATCTTCCTGAGGACGACTTTACTGTTAGTTTAGAGCTGTCTTCATTTAGTTGGAAAGAAACTTTTCCTTCTGGGAGTTCCCTGATGATGTCAGCAGCCTTTTTTGCGGGTATGGTTGTTTCACCAACAACTTCAACTGAAGCATCTTTTAAAATTGTCTCTAGCTCAACCTCTAAATCTGTACTTAAGAGCCTAACTTTGTCTTCTTCACACCTTATTAATATATTGCTTAATATTGGTAATGTTTGTTTTTTGTCAGCAACAGCGGCTAGTGACTGAAACTCATTAATAATATGCTCTTTATCAATTGAAAACTTCATTTTAGGCCGATAAACTTCTTCTTAATTTTTTATAGTCCTCATCAATCTCTAAGCTCTCTTTCATAAGCTCCTTGGTTTTTTCACACGCATGAATTACTGTTGTGTGATCTCTACCTCCAAAAGCTTCTCCAATTTCAGGGAGGCTGTGATTGGTTAGTTCTTTGGATAGCGCCATAGCTATTTGTCTCGGTCTTGTAATAGATCTATTTCTTCTCTTGGAGAGTAGATCACTTAACTTTATATGGTAATAGTCAGCTACCACTCTTTGTATATTGCCAATTGTAACCATTTTTGCTTGTATGGCTAAAACATCTCTGAGAGAGTCTTTAACAAGATTTATGTCTATTTCTGTTTTTGCAAACCTAGCATTAGCTGCCACTCTTTTTAATGCTCCTTCAAGCTCTCTAACATTTGATTTAACTTGTTGAGCAATGAAAAAAGCACAATCTTCCGGAAGGGTAAGATTAAGTTCTTCAGCTTTTTGAAGAAGAATGGCTGTTCTTGTTTCTAAAGCGGGTGGGTCTATAACTACTGATAGCCCCCACCCGAAACGTGATTTAAGCCTATCTTCGAGTCCTTCAATTTCTTTTGGATATCTGTCACAAGAAAAAATCATCATATTGCCACTCTCAATTAGGCTGTTGAACGTGTGAAAAAGCTCGTCTTGTGATTGCTCTTTACCTGCAAAAAACTGAATATCGTCTATAAGAAGTGCATTTAGGCTTCTGTAGAATTTTTTAAATTCGTTTATTGCGCCCAGTTGTAGTGCTTTCACCATGTCACTTACAAACCTTTCTGAGTGCACATAACAAATCTTTGCATTAGGCCTTTCCTCTAAAAGTTTGTTTCCTATTGCGTGCATAAGGTGCGTTTTTCCTAGGCCCACACCGCCATAAACAAACAATGGATTATATTCGGTCTGTGAAGCATGCTCTGCAACTTGTTGTGCAGCAGCTAGAGCAATTTGATTTGAATTTCCCGGAACAAAAGACTCAAATGTGTAATTGTTATTTAGTCCTGTTGTTTGAGGTTGGGTTTGCGTCGATTTTTTTATGGACACATTAAGGATAAATTTGTTTCTGCCTATGTTTGTTTCAAGAAAATTTACAATCTGTGGCAGGTATTTTTCTTTAAAAAAATCACCAACAAAGGAATTTGGTGCATAAATATTAAAATTATTTTCTTTCAAATCGAACTGTAGTGGTTTTATCCACGAGTTATATTCAGTAGTGTTTAGCTCTCTTTGAAGCTCTTTGACCCCTTTGTTGAATATATTTATTGTAGAAACCTTGTTAGACATGTTGATAAGTTTATAATACTTAAGCTTTTTAAAACATGTAACAATTACATTGATATTTTGTTAAAAAACTGTGGATAAAAATGAAAAGAACGCTAAAAGTAACCAATATTAAAAGAAAAAGAACGCATGGCTTTAGAGAAAGAATGTCTTCAAAAGCTGGAAGAACAATTTTGTCTAAAAGAAGACAAAAAGGAAGGAAGTCGCTCGCCGTTTAGTTTAAATGTCTGTTGATTCTAGGTTGCGCAAAGAAAATCGAATCAAAAGAATCTCAAAGAAAATGTATAAATGGGAAAAAACTGTGGTGTGTGATGATGTTTTTGTTTTCATTAAAGAGTCGCACAAAAATGTTCCTGCAATATTAGTATCAATTCCAAAAGCTGTTGAGAAAAGCTCTGTTAAAAGAAACAAAACAAGAAGAAAGGTGAAAGAGATATTTAGAAAAAAAGTTTCTAGAGAAATGGGTTTAGATTTTCTGGTAAAATTTAATGGTTGCCATGGGGGTTTTGAGGAAAAATTAGAGAGGTTTTTTGAAAATGTTTAATCCTAGATTGATATTTGGTGTTGTGTCGTTGTTTTTCTTGCTGTGTTTAATAGTTGACTACACTTCAATGGACAAGCAACTAAAATTTGATCGTTCTATTGAGGTGCAAAACCTTGATTATGATGAGTCTTCATTGAGAAAAATTACCAATGGCACACTAGAAGTTTATATTAGCCTTGAAGACGGTTCTGTAAGGCAAGCGTTTTTATTTGAAAAGAAAGAAAGGAACGGTCTAAAGAAAACAAGGCTAATGTCTAGTGATGATTTGTTGCGTTTTTATTTTCGAACTGACATAAATGGATATGATGCTCCTCTGTTCGCTGTAACAGAATCTTCAGATGACTATTTAAAAATTTCTTCCACTGACGATAGTGGGAACATCTTTCACAAGATATTTTATTTTGAGGGTGCCAATACGTTGCTAATTCAAGATGAAGTAGAGTTTAGCTCGGGTGTTGTTGGGTCAGTCAAAGTTGATAAATATTTTTTTAGAAATAGAAACAAGTCTATTGATTATGGAACCTCGTTTTCAAGAGATCATTTGGCTTACAGCATGACAGATGATGTTTTTAATGATGAACAGCTTTCATCTGTAAAAGAAAATGAGGCTTATCAGGGCAACTGGATAGGATATTCACAAAAACATTTTGTTGTGGCAATCTTTGACAAAAACTCATTGCAGCAAATGTTCCTTTTTCCTCCTGATGAGGGAAAAGACCTTTATAGGTTTGGTTTTGAGGAAAGCGCAACTATTCAAAACTCTTTATTAAGAACAGAAACAAGGCTTTTTCTGGGCCCTAAACAGAAAAATATTCTGGAAAGTGTGGCTCCTCATTTTGAATACAACTTAGATTTGGGTTTTGTTTATGGGATAGGTGAATTTTTTATTGTTGTGCTTAACTTTTTTTATTCCTGGGTAGGAAGTTGGGGATTAGCAATAGTTTTGCTAACACTTCTTTTTAAGGTTGTGCTTTCACCGCTGCAGATAATTCAGCTTAGGTCTATGGTCAAAATGAGACAACTTCAGCCCAGAATTCAAGAAATTCAAGAGCGTTACAAGAGTGACAGGAATAAGCTCGGAATGGAAATGATGCAACTTTACAAAAAAGAAAAATTTAATCCATTTGCTGGTTGTTTCCCTCTTTTGCCTCAAATTCCTATTTTTTTAGCAATGTTTTGGGTAACTAGGGAGGCGTTTGAATTTAGGGGTGAGTCGTTTTTGTGGATTCCTGACCTTGCTGAATCTGATCCTTATTTAATTACGCCTGTGTTGATGGGTTTGATGATGTTTTTGTCACAAAAACTTATGCCTAAACCCCCACAAAGCAAGGGGATGCAGGCTCAAATTGCACAACAAATGATGGTGGTTTTTCCTCCGCTGCTTACTTTGATCTTTATCTTTATGCCGGCAGGTGTTGTAATTTATTCTGTTATCAACATGCTTTTATCAATTATTCCTCAAGCAATAATTCTTAATAGGGCTGTTGCTGCTGAAAATGGTTGAGCCTATTTATGCTCTAGCCACGCCTGTTGGCAGATCTGCTGTTGCGGTTGTAAGATTGTCTGGGTCACCGCTGCCTGAAAGGCTGCTTGAGTTTTTTTCTTTAAACAAAAAAACGCGAGGAATGTTTCTTAGGTCGTTGGATTTTGGTTCCTTTTCCGACGAGTGCTTAATTTTAAATTTTCCTGCTCCCAGATCTTACACAGGCGAGCATTTAGTAGAAGTTCATACACATGGAAACCCCGCTATCGTAGCTGAGCTTTTTTCGTTTCTGGAGTCGCATGGCTTAAGGGAAGCAACACATGGTGAGTTTAGTAGGCGCGCTTTTTTAAACAACAAAATGGATCTCTCTTCTGCAGAATCTGTAATGTCTGGCATTTTTGCAGAAACTTCGGAAGAACTTTCAGCACTAGAAGATTTTAGAGTTGGGGCTCTCGGTTCTAAAATAAAAAAACTTTCATCCAGGCTTGAAAGTTTATTGGTTGGTGTTGAGTCACAATTAGATTTTTCTGATGAAGAGGGTGTGGCTTCGATTAGCAAAAGTGGCATATCTAACGAAGTTTCCAGTATAAGCAAAGATATTTGTTCTTTGTTGAAAAATTTTAACCCTTACAAGAAAGACAGCCAAAGAAAAAAAGTTGTCTTAACGGGCAGCCCAAACGTCGGTAAGTCCTCTCTTTTTAACTCTTTGGTTGGTGAAAGGGTTGCACTAGTTTCTGATCAGCCTGGAACTACAAGAGATATAGTAAGAACGTCGTTGTTTTTGTCTGGGGTTGAGGTGTCTTTAGAGGACACTGCCGGTTTAAGGAGTGTAAAAGATTCTCAAATTGAAAAGGAAGGTATAGAGCTTGGTCAAGAGACAGCAAAAAGTGCTGATTTAGTTATTGAGGTTTATGACAACCCTGACTTACTGCCGAAAAAACCTAATAAATCTTTGGTTGTTTTAAACAAATCAGACTTGCATGGTAATGTTTTAATAAACAATTCATTTGTTTTGGTTTCGGCAAAAACTGGAAAGGGGGTTTCTGAACTACAATCAAAAATATTGAAAAAAGTTAGTGCTCCTGTAAAACAAAATCTTGTTTCTGAAAGAATTTACATAAAACTGGAAGCGGCTAATAGTTTATTAAAGAATCTTTCGGCTGAAGATGATTTTTTTGAAACAACAGCTCAGCATTTAAGAGATTCTCTTATAGAGCTCCAAAACATATATGGGGTTTTTGACAATGAGACGATACTTGATCAAATATTTAATAACTTCTGTATAGGTAAGTAGTTTCTGTGTTTGTAAGTTGTGGGTATTTATTTATCAACAATATATAGACAAAAAGCTCTTAGGTTAAAAACTATTTTTAGACAAGCTTATAACATGACAACCATTTCATAAAACACTGATAAAATCTATATAATTTATGGTTATCAACAGAAAAGGAGACGCTTAATAATAACAACAACAAAAATATGAAATATATATTTGATTTAATAGTAATAGGAGGAGGGCATGCTGGAGCAGAAGCGGCTTTAGTTGGAAAAAGATCAGGGCTTAATGTTGGTCTTGTAACTTTAGATAAAACAAAAACAGGGCGAATGTCTTGTAACCCAGCTGTTGGAGGTATTGGTAAATCTCATCTTGCAAAAGAAATAGATGCTTTGGGTGGGTATATGTGTGAAGCTACTGATTTATCCGGCATACAGTTCAGAACCCTCAATAAAAAGAAAGGGCCTGCAGTTCAAGCCACAAGAGCACAAACAGACAAAGAGCTTTATGAAAAAGCTATTCAAGAAAAACTTAAGAAAGAAAAAATAGAAGTTTATAACGACGAGATAAAAGACTTTGCAACGAAAAACGAAAGAATCGAGAAAGCAATATCTGAAAAAAATGAATATGAAGCAAAAGCATTCGTCTTAACAACAGGCACTTTTTTAAATGGATCAATACTGATAGGTCACAACAAAAAAGAGGGAGGAAGAATCGATGAAAAAAAATCTACAGGACTAGAGAAATTCTTTAAACAGCAAAAAATGAAACTTGGTAGATTAAAAACAGGGACGCCGCCAAGACTTTGTACCAAAACAATAGACTACAGTTTAATGGAAGAGCAGCCAGGCGACGAAGAAGAAATTTTTATGTCTTTTATGGGCAGTAAAAACAAACACCCCGAACAAAAGAGCTGTCACATTACACAAACAAACAAAAAAACACACAAAATAATAAAGGAGAACATAAAAAAATCAGCCATGTACTCGGGCCTTATAAGTGGAGTGGGTCCGCGTTACTGCCCATCCATAGAGGACAAAATAATTAGGTTTTCTGAAAAAAACCACCATCAAATTTTTGTAGAACCAGAAGGGTTAAATACAAATTGGGTATATCCAAATGGTGTTTCTACAAGCTTACCTAAAGAAGTTCAAGAGGAATACATACGATCAATAAAAGGGTTTGAAAGCGCAAAGATTTTACAATATGGATACGCTGTAGAATATGACTATATAGACCCCCGAAACCTTAACAAAACCCTAGCAACAAAACAAACACCGAATTTATTCTTAGCAGGACAAATAAACGGAACAACAGGATATGAAGAGGCAGGAGCCCAAGGAATTGTAGCAGGAATAAATGCAAGCCTTTATATAAAAAAACAACAAGAATGGATACCAGAAAGGCAAAACAGCTATCTGGGAGTGTTGGTTGACGATTTAACCAGGTTGGGGGTTAGTGAGCCTTACAGAATGTTTACATCAAGGGCGGAACATAGGCTTTTATTGAGACAAAATAATGCCGATGAGAGGATGTTTGAAATTGCCAAAAAACTAAAAATAATAAGCGAAGAAAGGGAAGAAATTTTTTTACAAAAACAGCAAGAAAAGAAAAGCATAACCAAAAAACTACAAGAAACCAAAGTAGACGTTGAGGGAAAAAAGAAAACAGCAAAAGAGCTCTGTAAAAGAAATGATTTTACAGAAGAAGACATTAAGAAAATTACAAACCTTGAGGGAAAAAACTTCACAGAGGTGTACTTTGATATTAGATATTCAGGTTATATAGACAAACAACAAAGAGAAATGAATAAGATGAAAAACTTAGAAGAATATAACTTAGGTTTTATTTTTGATTACAAAGAAGTTACTGGTCTTTCAGGCGAGCTCCAAGAAAGGCTCAACATTGAAAAACCAACCAACCTATATGAGGCCTCAAATATTGAAGGTATAACACCAGCCGCAATAAATGTTCTTACAATCCACTTAAAAAAAATAGATGCACTTAGATCTGTCTGAAAAACAAATAGAAAAACTCAAGTCTTTCAGTCAAGCTGTAATTCAAAGAAATAAACAACACAACCTAACCGGCCACAAAGACCCAAAAGATTTTTTTGACAATCAAATTGTAGATTGTATTTTGGCGCAGAAAACATGCAAAACTCTCCTACAAAAAAACATAGTTGATTGTGGTTCGGGCGCAGGTGTTCCTTCTGTTGTGTGGGCAATATTAGAGCCAGAAAAAAACCTTTTCAGCGTAGACAAGAACTTCAAAAAAATACAATTTCAAAAACAAATCATACAAGAACTAGAACTAACAAACATTGAAGCGATTAACGACAAAATAGAAAAATTTATTTTGAATGAGCCGCACACCACAATATTTAAAGCCTTTAGCTCAATAAAAAACACAATTGAGAGAACGAAGCACAGAAAGAACCAAAAAAACCTTATTTTTTTAAAAAAAGACAACACAAAAACGAAAGAAGAGATATTAGATACGGCAGCTTTGTTATATGATTACAAAAAGCACCCCTATGTACATAAAAAAGAAAAAATGGTTGCTCTAGAGTTCTATGACAATAAAAATAGCAATAACTAACCAGAAGGGAGGGGTTGGAAAAACAACGACCGCAGTTAACCTTGCAGCTACACTAGCCAAAACAAAAAGAAAGGTCTTGTTAATAGACATTGATCCACAAGCAAACGCAACTTCAGCTGCAGGAGTAACAAAAAACACCAAAGATTCACTTTATGAGTATTTTCAAGGAGAAAATAGTCTAGATAATTGCATCATAGACGCTGCTGGAGGGTATAAAATAATCCCAGCCAACACTAACTTAGTTGCAACTGAAAAAATAATTGAAAAAACCACCTCAAGGGAAAAGTTTTTTAGCAAAAACTTGAAAGATGTTCAAAAAGATTTTGACTACGTGCTATTCGACTGCCCGCCAGCATTAAACCTTCTAACCATTAATGCAATGGAATTTTCAAAGAAAGTTCTAGTTCCTGTTCAGTGCGAATATTATGCATTAGAAGGTTTGGTTACTCTTAAAAACACAATTGAACAATTAAACTCAGCGCTTGATTTGAAAATTAAAATAGTTGCAATATTAAGAACAATGGCAGATGGAAGAAACAACCTCACTAGAGAAGTCTCAGAACAGCTAGAAAAACATTTTAAGCAAACTGTACTGAACACAATTATCCCAAGAAATGTTAGGCTAGCAGAAGCGCCTAGTTATGGTCAGTCTATTGTTGATTATGATATAAAATCTATAGGAGCAGAGGCTTTTTTGAGCTTAGCAGGTGAATTTATAAGGAAATTTGAAAATGGCAAAAAAAACATCTCTAAATAAAGGGCTTGAAGCACTGCTCGGAGATGTGGTCTCTCCAAAAGAAACAAAAACACCAACAAAAACACCAACAAAAACACCAATACCTGCGCCAACCTCCGAAATATTAATAAACAAAATAAAGACGAACCAATACCAACCTAGAACTTCTTTCGACGAAAAAAAACTAGAAGAACTTTCATATTCAATAAAAAAACACGGAGTTATACAGCCAATTTTAGTTAGAGAAGAAGGCAAACAGTTTGAATTAATAGCGGGCGAGAGACGAATGAGAGCATCAAAACTAGCCGGCCTTAAAAAAATTCCTGCAGTTATCACCAAAGCTACAAACATACAGTCCTTAGAGATTGCAATATTAGAGAACGTACAAAGAGAGGACTTAAACCCACTGGAAGTTTCTAAAGGATATCAGAGATTAAAAGATGAATTCGGCTACACACAGGAGCAAGTGGCCAAAAGTGTGGGCAAACCCAGAAGTTCTATAGCAAATTCATTAAGACTATTAACTTTGACACCAAAAATACAAAAAGAGCTCGAAAAAGGAAGTATTTCTGAAGGCCACGCAAAAGTTTTGTTAAGTGTAGAAAATTCACAAGCTAATACATTCTTAGAAAAAATTATTAAAGATGGGCTTTCTGTAAGAGAGTTAGAAAAGCTGCTTGGACCAAAACCAACAATGAGCACATCAAGCTCAACAAAAACAAAATCAACAGATGAAAAAAATCTTGAATCAGCCTTAAGCGCAAAACTTGGGTCGAAGGTAGTAATTCAAGATAAGAACGGCACGGGCAAAATGGTAATTAAATATTACTCTTACGATGAATTAGATGGAATTATCGAGAAAATTTCTGTTTAAACCTACAAAGAAAGACCAAATTAAATTAAAATTACGACACCCATGGCAGCTGACACTTCAGGACGTACATTTTCAGAATATTTAAGTCACCATTTACAAAATTTGGTGTATGGAAAATTACCTGCTGGATATGAGCGCGTAAACAAAGATGGTACTGTCGAGATTTTGGAAAATGATACCTGGACATTTGCACTTAGCTCGGAAGAAGTTTCCGAAATGGGGTTCTGGGCTTTTCATGTTGATACTCTGTTTTTCTCTGTGACATTAGGCGCGTTGTTCTTGTTTATATTTGCAAGGGCAGCAAAAAACTTTTCCATCGAAAAACCAACCAAACTTCAATCATTTATTGAAATGATGGTTGAATTTGTAGATAACACAGTCAAAGGAACTTTTAAATCAGCCAAGAATACTCTTGTGGCACCAATGGCTTTAACTATATTTGTTTGGGTTCTGTTGATGAATTTAATGGATCTGGTGCCTGTAGACCTAATTCCATACCCAGCAGAGTTATTGGGTGTTCCATATCTAAAAGTAGTGCCAACTACGGATATAAATTTAACAGCTGCATTAGCATTGTCAGTATTTAGTTTGTATTTATTTTTTAGCATTAGATCAAAAGGGCTTTTGGGTTTTATAAAATCAATAACCCTTCATCCCTTTGGGCCATGGATGTTGCCAGCTAACCTATTTGTAGAATTGGTTGATATGCTGGCAAAACCACTTTCTCTTGCATTAAGGCTTTATGGAAACCTGTATGCAGGAGAAATGATATTTTTATTAATCGCAGGCATGGTTGCTTGGCAGCTTACCTTCTCCGGAATAATGATCGGTGTTTTGGGAACCATGCTTAGCTTAGCTTGGGCAATATTTCACATCTTAATTGTTGTGTTACAGGCATTTATATTTATGATGCTAACAACCGTTTATATGAATATGGCTCACGAAAAATTTGAACAACATTAAGGAGGTTGTAATTATGGAGATAGCATTAGGATTAAAATACGTCGGTGCTGGATTAATGTTTGGTTTAGCTGCAATAGGAGCAGGAGTAGGAGCAGGAGTTTTGAGCTCCAAGCTTATTGAATCTATAGCAAGACAACCAGAACTAGAAGATCAACTCAGACCAACATACTTTTTAGGTATTGGTCTTGTTGATGCTGTACCAATGATATCTGTTGGTTTAGCTTTTTATTTATTATTTGTAGTTTAATTAAAAAATGAATTTAAATGCGACTCTTATAGGGCAGATGATAGCTTTCGGGCTTTTTGTTTGGTTTTGTTGGAAATTTGTTTGGCCTCCTCTTCTAGCTTCAATGGAAGAAAGGGCAAAAAAAATAGAGCAAGGCTTAAAAGATTCTGAAGATAGTGCTAAAAAAATTCTTGAAGCAGAAGAAGAAAGCAAAAAAATGCTAGCACAAGCAAAAGCTGAAGCAAGACGAATAACAGATAACGCAAAATCACAATCTGAGAAACTTGTGGAAGAAGCAAAAAACAAAGCCACCGAAGAAAAGGATAGGATTGTGGGCTCGGCCCAATCAGAGATAGAAAAAGAGGTTGTTAATGCAAAGAAAACTCTTGAAAAAGACTTTGCTTCAAGCGTCATGTCAGCTGTTAAAAAGATTGTTGCCAAAGAGGTTTCCGCGAGCAACTATCAAGATACTGTAGACAAAAGCTTAGACGATTTTAGAAAATGAACAGACTTTTAGAGGTGTATTCAAGAGGCCTATATGACTCCTTAAGCAAAGAGAGTGTTTTTGCTGTGGTTGAGCACTTCCAAAACATCTCTAATGACAGCTCTGTTCATGGTTTGGTCGGATTGTTTAAAAACAAAACAGTGCAAAAAGAAGAGAAGCTTGAAGCAGCCAAAGAGCTTGTTAGTGGAGACGCAGACCTGGAGGCTTTTATGCAGACCCTTGCAAATAATGGTCGCCTTGATCTATTGCCAGCCATTTTCGGTTTCTTTGTAGACTATGCATCAAGAAGACAAAACAATGTGCCAGTAAAAGTAACGGTCAAAGAAGAGCCAAATGAAGAAATAAAAAACAGGGTGTCTTCATTTGTTTCAGAAAACATGGGACACAATACCCCAATTAAATATGAAATAAACAAAAGAATGCTTGGGGGTGTTGTCTTAAAATATAAAGACAACGAAATAGACCTGAGTGTTGATAACAAGCTAAATGGATTAAATACAGTTTTAACAAATTAAAGGAGAAAAGATGACTACTAAAATTAACCCTTCAGAAATATCAAGCATCATCAAAAAGAAGATAGATGGATACAAAGGTGCAGCAACAGAAGCAAATGTTGGAGAAGTTCTTACAACAGCTGATGGCATTGTGCAGATTTTTGGTTTAGAAGATGCTATGTACGGTGAGTTATTAGATTTCGGTGAAGGCACTTATGGATTAGCCCTTAACCTAGAAAACGATTCAGTTGGTGCTGTTGTACTTGGAGACGCAGACCATATCAAAGAGGGCCAAAAAGTTAAAACAACAGGAAGGGTTTTAGATGTCCCGGTTGGAGAAGGTCTTAAAGGTCGTGTTATAGACGCTTTAGGCAGACCGATTGATGGTAAAGGTGAAGTAAAATCAGAACGAAATTCTCCAATAGAAGTTGTTGCGCCAGGAGTTATTGATAGAAAGTCAGTAGACCAGCCTGTTCAAACAGGAATTAAGTCCATTGATGTTATGGTTCCAATTGGTAGAGGCCAAAGAGAATTAATAATTGGAGACAGACAAACAGGAAAAACAGCCATCGCTATCGATACAATAATTAGACAAAAAGACTCAGGCATCACCTCAGTCTATGTAGCAATCGGACAAAAACAATCAACAGTAGCGACTGTAGTTAGACAGCTTGAAGAAGCAGACGCATTAAAAAACACAATAGTCGTTTCAGCCAGTGCAGCTGAAAGTGCAGCATTGCAATTTTTGGCACCTTATTCCGGGTGCACCATGGGCGAGTATTTTAGAGATAGAGGTGAGGACGCATTAATTATTTATGATGACTTGTCAAAACATGCTGTAGCATATAGACAAATATCTCTTCTATTGAAAAGACCTCCAGGCAGAGAGGCGTTTCCAGGCGATATTTTTTACCTTCACTCAAGGCTTCTAGAAAGAGCTTCTAGAGTTAATGAAGACTACGTTGAAAGACTCACAGACGGAAAAGTAAAGGGAAAAACAGGCTCTTTAACTGCCCTTCCTATAATTGAAACACAAGCAAGTGATGTTTCTGCATTTATTCCAACAAATGTTATATCAATTACAGATGGACAGATTTTTTTAGAAACCGATCTTTTCAACTCAGGAATAAGGCCAGCGATTAATGTTGGTATTTCAGTGTCTCGTGTTGGCGGAGCAGCTCAAACAAAGATTATTAAAAAACTAGGCGGCA
>Ga0310343_10000154_pt1 | contig 29793 bp, 33 predicted proteins | sample HC15DNA2025_MG_FD_203519 | JGI IMG/M metagenome (GOLD analysis project Ga0310343, IMG submission 203519) | Marine microbial communities from station ALOHA, North Pacific Subtropical Gyre - HC15-DNA-20-25_MG | ecosystem: Environmental > Aquatic > Marine > Oceanic | place: Pacific Ocean: North...
CTGCACGCGCAAACAACGTTTCGTGTAAGATCTTGCCCACCTTTGCAACGAGGTTTGACATGATCGAGAGTAAGTTCGTTAAAATCATAAGTTTTTCCGCAATAAACGCATGTACAATTAAAGTGCTCTTTAACAGCTCTTCTCCAGAGCCTTTTAGAATCTGAACTTGTCATGGTTATTAAATTGTGTAAGTAGTGTTTTGGACTAGGTAGTAGAGGGGTCATTTACGTATTTTGAGTCTGCTTTTCCTGTTTTCGGATGGACTTTGGAGTCTGCCCTTGGTAGTACTCCCCTTATAGTGAGCAGCGTCTTGCCCATCACCATTTCCGTAGGTACCAAGTTTTCGATTAAGTTTATTTGCATTAACACGTAGGGCTAAACCCTTTTTAGTTTTGTTGTATCGTTTTTGTTGCTTTAGCCTTTTAGCTTTAGCATCTGGGTTGGATTTATAGTATTCAGAGGTTTTTGCCATAGAGCTTAGCCTGTACTAATTCTGGGTCAACGGTTGGCATAACCTTTGCTAGTTTTGCTAGAGGGTTTCCGTCGTAAGCAACTCCGCTAATATCATTAGCTTTCAACCAATCACAAGCTGCTTTTAAATCTTGTGTAGTGGCTTCTCCTGCTTTTATACGCTTTAGAAACTCTTTAGTAACTAGATTATGCAACTCGTTAAACTGGTCTTCAGTTGCTTTCTTTTTCATCGTTTTGCTGTTTTAGCTGCACGTCTAAAGTTGGCAGCAGTAGGAGCTCCTTTTGCTCCGGGTTTTCTCATTTTCTCGCCAGAACCTTTTTTGATTCTTAGACGTTTGGCGTGGATGTTTGCATAGAGTCCGCGTTTAGCCATATCAACACTTACCTTTTTTAGGTGGTCTTCCTTTTTTTGTACCGTAGGTACCTTTTCCTTTTGGCATGATTAACATTTCCATTTGCGAAGGGCAAGAGCCTTACGAGTAGGCTTGCCGTTTGGTTTTTTCATTGGTCCTTTAACACCTGACATACGGGCGCAAAATGATCTTTTGCGAGGACCTCCACCGGGTTGTGGTGCTTTTAGGTTTGAGCCTGTAGCTCTGTTGTATTTTTCTCTACCAGCTTTGGTGAGTCCGCCAGTACGGGATTTGTGTTTCCCTATTTTTAAACTGACGTTAGCCATATGATTCCTCCTGTAGAAAATTGGTATTTACCACGTATCTATACGAAGTATCGGTTTGCCAAACTCCAGCATGATCTGCTGCATTAAAAATTACAGCTCTATTTGCTTTCGATTGAACAAACCCTCCATTTTTAAATGCGGTTCCACCATTACAGTCATTTATGTACAACACAGAAGTTGTAATATCTGGTCTGTTTTCAAAGTCCTGATGGAATCCTCCTACAACGTTTTCATTCCTACGCATAATTACATTCGCTCGGCAAATAAGTACCTCACGAGCTTTTAATGCTGTAAGTAAAGGTTCAATAATAGAAGGAAACCATAACAAGTTTGCTTGTAAAGAAAAATCGTCTAAGTCTTTCTGCCCATAACGACAAGTAAAGGGCATTGCTCTAAAAATGGCTGAATTTACAAGAAAATCTCTAAGAACGTGAAAATCCGCTTCGGGTAGAAAATCATCAATAATCTGATGATTCATTAAACTCCTAAACCTTTCTTGACAATAGCTAGTGCTTTGTCGTCCAGTTCGTTATCAGTTTGCTCTACTAGCTTTTCTAGTAGCTCTACAACGAAAGTCTTAAATTTTGGTGACTTAAGTGCAGATAGCACAAATGGTTTAAGGATTGCTAACATTGTTCTTTAATAATGATTGAATAGGTACTACGTCGGAGCATATGTGATATACACGTGACCCGGGTAGCAGGGTAAAGCCCTTTTGTTGGAGCTCGGCACATTTGAGTGCACGAACCAGCTCAAAGTCGAGCTTGTTTTTTTGTATCTGACTTTCTGCCATACGTTCGCATTGCTTAGTCAGATTCTTATTTAATGGAACTGAAAAGTTTATCTGAAACCCCCAGTTCTCTGTAATTACGTAACCATCTTCTGTCTGTGGTTCCGTATCGTTGCCCATATAAAAAGGAGATAAAGTCATCGTGCTTCCATTACACGAAATGTTATTACCGAAAGATTGACGACTTGGTGCTCCGTTATTTTGAAATTGGACAGCTTGATTCGTAACATTTCCAGTCGCTGCTGCTACTGGATTGCTACTATTATTGGTGTCTCCTTCTGCAAGTACAGGACTTACTGAGAGAATACAGAGAGCGATGTAGTAGTAGAGTTTATTGTGAAGTTGCGAGTATAATCGCGCTGCTCTACTAAGCCTGCTGCTCTTGTTGTTGTTTCTAAACTCCATGGGTTAGCTGTGTTAGTCACAGAAAATGTTGTACCACTACCAGCAATATCTGCTGACGGAGTTATGTTTGTACCAGACCACGTGTTTACAGCAGCACCCCACACTTGGACTTGCTCTGTCTCCACGATAGTTTGAGTTGTAGTGGTCGTACTATTCATCGACCCTGTTGTGAACTGAGGTGTCACAGTTTGCGCTCTAGCTATGCCGGGTGATAATAAAGCTAAAAGCAAGATTAGTTTTTTCATGCTTTTGGTTTGTCTTTGTCTTTATTTTTACCATTACCATTTCCCGTAGACAGCCCGAAAGTTGCGAGTGCGCCCGTAAAAATCGAGGCTACGAACGTGATATCGCCTGCTGTGCTTGACTTTTTAATCATAGGCAGTTCGACATAACTTAAGGTAATAATAAATCCACTCCAGATAACAACTCCAAGGCGCACTGCTGCACCAAGTATTGCCATCTGTTCCTCATGGTCATCTACATTTTCTTTTAATCTTTTTAGGAAACTTTTTGGTTGTCCTTTGATTGGCTTATCTTCTTCCATGCTGTTTTTAGTATAGGTTTCATTGCAGTAACCGCCCATTTAAAAGCTGCTGTAGCTGTAAGAGTGGCTGCTACAGAGACAACCGCAGTTGTCCCAGCCGTTACTAAAATTTCATTTTCCGGGACAGGCATTTTAAAATCTGTAAACGGTATGTCTACTTTTCTTATACCTGTTTGTTCTGGTTCATCTTTTGCCTCTGACTCTACTCCTTCAGGAGACTCTAGATCACTAGGAGGTACAACTAAAGGAATATAAAAAGGTATATCTGCTGTAGGTAGAGGTATCGAGATAGTCTCGTATTTTTCTATAGGTGGGATTATTAATGTGGGTATCACCACTTTTTCATAGGACATTTCATAAAAGGTATTTTTGTTTTAATAGGCATAAAACATCCGCATACTTTGCAGAATTTTTGCTTTGTAAAAAACACACACTCTTTACAAATGTCCATTCTTTCTAGCTTTCTATCCATCTAGAGTCTTTTGCTAGTTCTGTCATAGCAGTTTCCATCTCTTCAATAGAGAGTGGTTTCATGTCTTTAGGGAACTTTTCTTTGACCATTTCTATATGTGCAATAAGTGCTTTATGCAATGTGTCGTCACCTTTTCCTAACCAATAATAACCATCCCATTGTTTAGCAGAACTAGGGTAAGCTATAGCTCTAGCATTAGCATAATCCCATTCCTGAACTGCGTCATAGCCTGTTGGTCCTTCTTCGATTCCTTCACCTACAACACCTTCGTCACCTATTTTCATAGGATGATCTTTTATTGCAACTTGTGTATCTTTTGGTTGATACCCTTGTATTTGTCTAAGATAATAGTTTTTATCTTGTTCTGGAACTGACGGAATCATTGCCCATGTTCCGTCTTCATACTCAACTTTCATAGAGTATGTGTCCATTTCTGTGATTTTAAATTTCATAGTTATTGTCCGGCTACTGAGCCTGAGTTTTGGAATGTCATGTAATGACGGTTTAGTATGTAATATCCTGCTGCGCCTCCACTAGAACCGCCGGAACCTGATGAACCGCCAGAACCTGATGAACCGCCTGAACCGCTACCACCACTACCGTTAGCACCTGAGTTTCCTGTTGCTCCAGTGTTACCAGTTGCACCGGTGTTACCGCTAGAACCGGATGTACCGTAGCCACCGCCGTTTCCGCCAGTACCACCTGTACCGCCTTGTCCGCCAGTACCTCCAGTACCACCTTGACCAGAACCATTACCGTTATTTCCACCACCTGAACCTGAGTTACCAGCAGCACCAGCAGAACCTGATGAACCATTTTGTTGAGATTGGTTGTAACCTCTTCCGTTACCACCAGCTCCACCAGCTCCACCAGCTCCTCCACTACCACCAGAACCTCCTCCGGCTCCACTTTGAGTAGCGTTAAAAGCACAGTTTTGGCTAAATTGGAATCTAGATTTACCTTTTACTGATCTTGATTGTTGGTTATACTTACCACCTTGTGCAAAATAGTGAGTACCTTTACAATACCTACAACCGTAGGCTTCACCTAAATGACTTAAACCACTAGGTTGAGAAATTGAATTACTACCGCAGTGGTTTGCAACCCAAGGTAAGAAAGAATCTCCTCTAAAGTGAGTCCTGAAAACTACACTACCTGTAGCATAAGTACCATTACCACCAGTACCACCTTGTCCTCCAGTACCACCTGTACCACCGTTTCCGCCGCGACCACCGCCACCGCCTCCACCATAAATAGCACCATTGCTATTATTTTGGAAGGTTATGTTTCCGTTTTGATCGCATTTAACAGCAGTATATCCGGGTCCTCCAGAACCAGTTGAACTACCAGCTCCGCCTTTACCTATGATGCTTCCACTGTTCTGTACAACTAATGTACCACCCATAGAACCTTCAATAGTCATAGCAGCAGTTGTAGTTGAACTACCAACAGTTACACCATTATTAATGGTAAGTCTTTTAGGTACGGCAGTTGACCAGTTAGAACCAAATGCACTTGATAACTGATAGTTTGTTGTAGTAGAAGAAATAGTTAACTGTATCTCGTTAACAGCATTGTAAAAATTACTCATAGAGATTTGTCCCGAAGTTGGCACGTTAGTGTTGTTTCCGGGAACTGCTCCACCATTTCTATAATATTCTGACAAGGAGTGAGGGACTGTGCCACCAAATTCATCGACAATATCAGTCATACTGATTGTGCCTGAACCTTGTATAGCCATTACTTACCTCCTTTTAATTCGTCTACTTCTGCTTTTAGTTCGTTTATTGCGTTTATAAGTACGCCTACTATTTTTCCGTAGTCAACTGATTTGACTTCTTTTTCTCCTGTAGGGTCTAAGACTTGTTGTGTTAATACAAGTTCTGGTAATACTTTTTCTACTTCTTGTGCAATAACACCAATAGAAGGTTTACCACTTTCTTTCCAATCAAAACTAACACCACGTAATTTACCAACAATACTAAGAGCATCATTAATAGTATTTACGTTTGTCTTAAGTCTTGCGTCAGAATATGCAGTTACGTTTCCTGTAGCAGTTGCGTTTCCAGAGTTATCTACTTTAAATGACCAGCTTGCTCCAGAGTTTAAAAAACCAATTTGGTTAGAGTTGTTTGCATAAACATATCCTCTAACTGTTGTATTGTATTCATCTCTAAATCTAAGAGCGTTTGCACTTCCACCACCAGCTATGTTCCAGTAGTCATCATGGTCTGAATAGAAGTGTTGACCTGTGCCTGTGTTATATAAACCATCGCCACTATCATCATTTCTAAACCAACCTTCGTTTTCTATACCATGTGTGCCAGTAACATCTATACGATCAACAGAGAGCGTAGCAGACATTGTATCAGCAGTATCTGACCTTAAGAAACTTGAACCGTGCACACCATCTAGTGTGTCAGCGTCTAGTCCACTGCCAGAACCATCTACAGTTTTGATAGCTGTGAGAATTTCTGAGGCTGACTGATCGGCAGTGGCTCCGCTCTCAATGCCATTGAGTTTACTGTGATCTGCATCAGTAAATGTATTACTGTCAGTAGCAGCATTAACCTTGTCTCTTACAGTATTATTTGCAACGTTATTTAAGTCTTCCCTTGCTAGTGGTCTACCACCAGCTTGTGAGCCGTCATGTACGACAGCAGTATCTTTTGACGTATCTATAGTTACTTCACCTTCAGCACCAGTAAATGACGAATGCTGCGAAGTAGTACCACGCCTTAATTTTAATAATTTAGCCATTTAAAGTGTACCGAAATCTATTTGTAAGTTGTTTCCGCTAATAGTCGCTACCTCTGTAAGGTTCTTGTTATTGCAATCTAATGCAGCAGCCAGTTCTGGACTAGGGTCAGCAGCAAGACTAGCAATACCTGAACCAGTTATTCCTACCCATGAACCGCCTGTGTAATAGTTAAGTACATTAGCTGTTGTACTATACCAAAGATCACCAGCACTAGGACTTGATGGTTGAGAACTTGAGATTTTGTATTCGTTTGCATATCTATTAACGTCAGATATAGAACCAGCAACAGTATTAATGTTTGTAGCATTAGAAACTGCGCTATTTATATTGCTTGCGTTAGATACCGCAGCATTAATATTAGAAGCGTTAGAAACTGCACTATTAATGTTGGAAGCGTTAGAAGCTACACTATTAACATTAGATATACTTCCAGCAGTTGTGTTAACATTAGATATGCTTCCAGCAACTGTGTTGACATTCGTAATGCTTCCAGCGACTGTGTTAACGTTACTAATATCGTCGGCTACTGTTGAAATATCAGTAGCACCAGATGCTGAGCTCAGTGAACTTGTTATAGAACCTAAATCGGTTCCATGAGCAACTTGCCCAGCAACGACATTTATATCATTAAGCTGTGATGCAGATAATGTAGAGTTGGCACCAATCTCTTTGATTGTACCACTGTCATTAACGTATAGCTTTTGTGCAGATGTATCTAGGGCAACTTCTCCATTAACAATATTACTGGTAGTTGGTGTAGACGTACCACGTTTGAGTTTAATTACCGCAGACATAATCTAAAATGTGCCTCCATCCACAGTTCCGATACGAGCTGCTGGTACTGTTCCAGAACTTAAATTACTTGCATTAAGTGAGTTAATAATGGAGCTAGTTACATAGCCAGCACCGTTTGTAAGTTGGTTATTGTTAGTAACGTTAGTTGCACCAGTAGCTATACCATTTAACTTATTAAATAAAGCTGTTGAGAAATTCTTTTGAGTTAAACCACCATCACCTACTGCAATAGCTGATGTGTAAAATGGTGCAGCCGTATTAGTTGCGCCTGCTGCTATACCATTTAACTTATTAAATAAAGCTGTTGTGAAGTTCTTTTGTGTAAGCCCACCATCACCAACTGAGTATTCAGTGTTTGTATCTGTAGCAACGAAATTTAATTTTCCACTAGCATCATTATAAGTAACAGAAATATTAGTTTCAGTACCACCATTGACCATAGCTCCTACTATGTCTTGAACTTGCTCGTTAGTTAACTGTGTGTTTTGAGTTACATATCCAGCACCGTTAGTGATGTTGGCATTATTTAAAGAAATATTTGAAGTACCATCAAATGAAACACCAGCGATGGTTCTTGCTGTAGCAAGTTTTGTTGAGGTAGCAGAGTTTCCTGTACAAGACCCTGATGAACCAGTTACGTTTCCGGTTACATTACCAGTTACGTCTCCATCTATATTAGCTTGTAATGTACCTTTAGTTACTGTCAAGTTTCCTGTACTTGCACCAGTAAAACTACCAGTACCCATAAGGAATTTATCTGCTGATTCATCCCAACCCATAAAGGCATTTGATGAACTACCTCTTTCAATAACTACTCCAGCATCACCACTTGGTGAACCAGATGTACCGTTACCAAGTTCAAATATTTTGTCTGTAGCAACTGTGTTAGCTGTGCTAAGAGTTGTAGTTGTACCTTGAACTGTTAAGTTACCGCCAACAGTAATGTTTCCTGAGAAAGTTTTATTTCCTGCTGCTGTTTGGTTTACGTTACCAAGGTGCATAACAGCACCTTCACCGGCTATAGAAATAACTGAGGAGGCTTCTCCACTTCCATTATCTCCAAATCCGTAATATAGTTTTTTATCTGCTTCGTTGAATGCTACTTCTGAAGGTGCTAGTGAACTAGGAGCTCCGGCAGCACCACTTGCAGATCTTTTTTTTAATCTTATTGTTGCCATTTTTTAAAAGTTACCTCCAGTAACTAAAGTGTTTTTAGTGGTGGTGGTGTCCGCTTTGAACTGTGTACCGTCGTAGTAAACAACAGAACCAGTAGTTTTGTTTGACGAATCTACTTGAAACAATGTCCCAGATTCTATTGAATTTGCTACATCTTTTACGTCTTGGATATTATCTGCGACTGTATTGATGTCGTTTCCGGGATTGCCAGTAGTAAGTGGGTTAGTAATAAAACCAAGATCAGTTGTTAATGAAGTTAATTCTCCAGAAACAAGGTTAATGTTACTTTCGTTATTAACTACCTTATCAATGTTTGTTTGGTTTGATACAGCAGCATTGATGTTTGATAGATTAGAATTAACATTATTTATGTTTGTAATGTTTGAAGCAACTGTATGTACTTCTGTTGCTTTTGCTACTAATCTATGGAATGCGTATGTATGGTCTGTAGATGTTGTTTCTACTAAGAAACCAAACCCTTGAGGTATAGTCTCGGTTACGCCTGTAATAACGACAGGCTTACCAGTTCCTCTACCATTTGCAATAGTGACTGTTCCGGAGCTGGGTGTAAGAGCTGTTGATGCAGCTTGTACAGACACAATAGTGCCGTTCCCATCATTGATATCCGGGTTAGCGTCGGGAAAAGATGTTTCATTTGTTAGTGGTACAAAGCCTCCAACTTCTTCTATAAGGTCAATTATGCGTGCATTTATAGCAGCAGTAGTAGCTACAAAATTATCTGAGCTAGACCATGCAGTTCCGCTAGATATTGTTTCACTAGAGTCTTGTCTAAAATACCTTGCGTCAGATTCTGTTTCTGTAAAGTATCTACCATCAAGAGTTCCAGTCGCTAGGTCGTCTGCTGTGATCGACCCATTAACAATATTATTTGAGTTTACCGTTATAGCACTAGGTAATAAACCTGTAGCTAATTTAGCAAACGGTATAGCTGCACTATCACTTATGTCATCACCAACAATAGTTCCGTCTTTAATTTTAACAGAGGTAATAACTCCATCTCTAATCTCGTGAGCTGCAACTTGGTTCCTACTTTCTTGGATACCATGTCTAATCAGTTGATCTAGTTTATTTAAGTCTCTAGCTTTAATGGAGTTTCCGGGCACAAATGTTACAGCCGGGTTAGTTACGGCTGTTCTACTATATATATGTAAACTTTTACCGTTCTGATTATCGCCAAATGTTATTGAGGTTGCATTGTTTGCAATATTATATTGTCCTGTAGATGGTGTGCTTGAATTAGTAAATGTTAACTCATCACCTCCATCCACTCTGACTTTAACGTCAGTTTCATTGATGTATTGTACGCTGAAACCAATAGTAGTACCAGTTCCAGTCTTGTATTCTTCAGTTGTAGTTGCCATTTATCTTTGGGATAAACGGGTGGATTTACTTAGGTATCTCAAGCATTTTATCTATAGTGTCTTGGTTAGCACTTCTATTTTTTAGCTTTTGATTCCTTTCTTCGAGTAACAACTTTTGGACGTCGTTATCGTTTTTAAGGCTTGCCCAAGCTCGTTTCTTAGCTCGGTCAAACGTTCTTGCAATTTTTTTGTAGTGGGGGAATGATTTAGGTTCAACATCAGCCAATCCATTTTTACGGTGCCATTGCATTTCTGCAAGTGATATCTGCATATTTTCTGACTTAGCCATTTCATCAAACTTAGCTAGTAAGTTTTGTTCACCTATAGCTTTCTGGAACATTGATCTGACCTTTGGACTGTCAGATAGATCTGTTCCATCTGGAGCTGTATATGTAGAGGTTCTCATGTCATAGCCACTGTTAAATAGAAACTCTCTACCTTCTGAGTAATCTAAGTTAAAGTTAACAGGTGAGAACGCATTAAACATACGAGTAATAAAATCGTGATCTTTAATAGGTTTACCAGTTAATATATCGTACTTGATAGGTAGTGGGTCTGTTGCTATGTTCTCAGTTATTAAGTTTCTGTTTCTTATAGAACTTTGTAAATCAGAACCTAGCTCTCTTGTATATGGTGTTAGTACTTTACCTATCTCATTTCTAAGACCAGATAAAGGTACTGTGTTATTCATTAGACCAGCAATGATTCTATTAGACTGTCCGGGTTGACCAGAAAATAGATCGACGAATGACTGCATACCAGCTAGATAGGACTTACTTGTAACTGTACTTCCCATTGCCATAGCTAGTTTTAATAATCTATCTTCAGCCCATTCCTCACCCATTAACTGTTGGTGATCTCCTATATCTCCTACTAATGCAAGTATTTGGTTGTATGGTTCAAAGGCATCATAATTAACCCAGACGTCACCAAGTTTTATAGTCCTTGGTTTCCATCCCATGTCTAACCATGCTTGTCTTTGCTTTCTATCTGTTGGTCCATTACCATGTAAGTTACCACTAAGATATGCCATAGATGCCATACTTATAGCAGCAGAACCAATAGCTAATCTACCATTTTGTATAGCTTTAGCATTCATCAAATCCTGTGGTGTTTTTATACCATACTGTAGTAGATCAGAAAGATCATCTCCGGGTTTTGCTTTAGCTATCATGTTAAACTCTTTAACAAAGAAGTTAAAACCGGGAGTATGTTTAGCAGTTAATGCTAATCCGTTAACACCTGTTCTAGCAAATAGGAAGAAAGGTCTAGCCCATGGTGCTTCGTCAAATGCTTTAGCCAAACTTTTACTGAAACCTGTTAAGTCTTGAGTCAATGTAGCTTCTCTTCTACTGAAGTCAGCCATCTCGTCAGCTAAAGTACCATCAGGTTTGAAGATCTGTTGTTGAAATAAATCTTCTTGATTCTTAAAAAATGTCTGATCTAGGTTACTAAAGTTACCATCAGGTAATCTATCAGCAGCAGCTAGAAATGCTTTTTCTCTAGCTCTAGCTCTACCTATCATTAGTGCAAAGGTATCGTCAGTAGCTGCCATAATCTTAGTAGAGTATGTAAGAAGACTACTATCATTCAACCCTCTAACCATGTTAGCTGTACGATATAACGCCTTATCTACTGTATTTCCTCTTGTTTCTGCCCAATGTCCATACATTTGCCATTGGTCATCTAGTTTATTTCTCTCTACAAATCTAGTTTTCATTGTAGATAATTCACCAGCCCAGTAACTATTTAATCTTTTTTTAAAATATGTAAATGCTTCTGGTACCATTTCACGCATTGAGTTAAGAGAAGCTAATGCAGCTCTAGTTATAGTTGCATCACCTTTCATTAAACCACCCATAGCCATAGCCATAGGTCTGGTAAATGCTGCGGTAGATGTACCCATGATTGCACGTACTGATGTTTTAGGTCCTGATAGAACACTATGAGTAAACATAGTACCCATCTCTCTCAAGAATGCACCAGTCTTTTTCTTATCACCAGCAAATGTACCACCTCTCATTTTCTTACGCATAAATACGTCAAGATCATCTAGTGTGTGCACACCGTCAGCCATAGATATACCTTCAAATATAGTCTTAAATACTTCGTCACCGTCTTGTTCAGTAGTCATTTGTAGAGCTGTACGGAACGCATCTACACTTTCTTTTACATCTTTTTTTATTGCTTCTTTAAACTCTTGAGGTGTTTTTCTTATACGTGCATCACCAAATTCTGAAAACATTTGTGATACTTCAGAACTAGATATTTTTCTTAGTTCTAATCCAGCTAAAAGTTTTTCAACCATTTGTTGAGCTGGACCATCAATATCATTTACGTCAACTATGTTAGCTAGTTCTCTAGCAGTAATACCAGCATCTCTTATGTCATTAAACAAAGAAGTATTAACCATGTCTAATGCTTTTGCATATCTAGGTTGTATAAATTTACCAACTGTTTTTCCTGCTTCATCCTTAACTGGTATTGATGATTTAGTAAGTTTCTTAAAGAACTGTGCTGTAGTTACATCACTTGTATTTCTACCTTCATAGATTGATCTAAACATATCAAGATCTTCACCTATACTTTCTTGTAAAGTTTTACCTTGACGTTTAGCAGTCTCTTCTAGTTGTTTAATAAATCCTTGACTTCTAAAATTACCAAGAACTTCTTTTATAACTTTTTCTGTTTCACCTGTTCCTTGAGCCATTCTACTAATCTGAGTGTTAGAAAGCATAGAATCTGTACTACCTTCTTCTGCACCCCATTCAGTTTTCATACGCTTCATAGACTTGTCAACATCTGAAGCGGTGCTGTTAGAAGTTGTAGCTCCTTGCCAAGGGTCAGCAATAGGTTCGTTCTTTGGTGCTCTAAAACCAGAGTCTTTCATCTGTGATTTAGCTTGTTCTCTTTTCTGTACTTCTATACTATCTAGTCTAGACTTTCTAAACTCGTCAAACTTAGATCTAATTGCAGCAATGTCTTCTCCTGCTGCTGCCTTTAGTTCACCTTTAGCATCATACACTCTTTTAGCTGCATCACCTATTTCTTTACCAGCTTTTATTCCAGTATCAGCTACAACCTTTGCACCTGTTTTACCTTGTCTAAGTAACAACTCAGCTAGTGGTGTGATTTTAAATATAGTTGCATCAAACACAGCACCTATACCCATACCTTCTACAATATGTCTAAGTTTATTTAATGCAGGATGGTCTGTATCTTTGGTAGTAAGAGGTGTATCTATCCAACCATAGTGTTTTGTAAGAGTACCAAGTAAATTATCTTGTGATTCATTTTTAGAAGCAAGGTCATAACGTAAACCAAGTAAAGCACCTTTCTTAAGTTCTTTAGCTAGTGTAGTTGTTTTTTTTATTTTATCAAGTTTTGACGCAGCAGTAACAGCTTTAGTTCCAACTGATAAACCTTGTACAGCTTTACCAATACCACCTGTTACAGCGATAGTACCAACAACATCTGTAGCACCTCTGACTAGACCACCCCACCATGTTTTAGTTTCAATAGGGTCGCCGTCGCCATACATAAATTGGTCCCATTCTGTCTGATATCCTTCATCAGTTTTTGACTCCTCTGCCATCTCTCCATTGAAAAAGTCAATAACTCTTTCTGGAGCAGTGATGATATTAGAAGCTATGTCTCTAGCACCAGCTCCTAAACCTATTAAAGTGTCAGCAGCATAGTCTTTTGCTGTAGGACCTTCAGGTTTAGCTTCTTCAGGTACAACCTCTTCAGGCTCTTCCTGTACTGGGTCAACTATACCATTTTCTATATCAGCAGCTTCAATATTTTGTACTGCCTTTTGTGTGTCCTCTTCGGACATCCCTGTACCAGAGATTCCTATCTCTAGTGTAGGGTCAAATTCTTCATTCATAGTTACCACGGTAATTGTAGCCTAAGAAAAGGCTAGTAATCCGCAGTTACTGGTCCTTTCTCATTAAGCCTTTTTTATTATAAATAGAAGTTTTTACGTTCTGTTCACCCTGTCCTTCGTCTTCAAGTCTTGCTCTTGTTATACGAGAACGTGTAGGGAATTTGTAAATAAGATTTAATATTTTATCGTTTTTCGTATTTTCTTTAGGTTTGTCTTTTACCTCTTCTCCATAAAACTGTAACTGTGAGTTAGCTAAGTCAATAGGATTAATTCCCATCCTCATAGCTAGGTCACGATAATAGTCTGGTATATCTCTAGACTGTTTTAATGGTGTTTTACTCCACATCAACAACTCTTGCTGTGATTCTCTATCAGCATTAATTTTTTGTTTTCTCCATTGACCATTAGCAGATTGTTTCATACCTTTCTGAATACTTCTACTATATGTATTATCTGATGGGTCAAGACTAGGATTCATCAGAGCATCTACAGTTCTTTCATCATTTAACACTTCTACTACAGCAGCTTGACCAGCTTTCATACCATCTTCAGGTCTACCTACAATCTGACCATCTCTTACAGTAGCTTGTTTGTAAGCACTATTAAATACTTCTTCTAGACCAGCATATAAATTTAGCCACTCTACTGAAGCAGTTTCTGTACTTCCAAATGTATCTCCTGTTCCTCTGTCAGTGTATGCCTTTAAAAATTTAGCTGCTTTGTCATGTAAATCTGTTCCCGGTACGAGTGCACCTGAAGTAAGTATTTTATCTTTGTATTTATTAAACACTTCAGTACTTACATTTTCCATCTCAAAATCATACACACCACCTTGGTAGCGTATAGATTGTGCAATCATATCTTCTGCAACATCGTCAGGTAAATGACCTTTCAAGGCATCTGATAATTCTATAGGTACATATCCATCATACTTATCTTTGTACATAGCGTACATCTGTGCCTTCTGCTCGTTAGTAGGAGCTTCCATACTTTTTATAACATCTAAATCCGCAGCTATACTTGCTTCTTTTTTCTCTTCTCTAGCAGCAGCACCTTGTTTAGCAGCGTCAGCTAGTTCTCCTTCTAAACCACTCCATTCCTTCCAAGAACCCATAGTCTTAGTAGAACCATCACGAGCTGTTATTTCGTGATTAACTATAGACATAGCTTCTGTATATGAAATAGCATCTTGACTAACTAGATTAATTAGGTTCTCTTTAAATGCTGTTCTACCAGCACCTATAGTAGTCCTGTTTCTAGCTGCATATCTAGCAGCCCAGTCATGTGCTAATTGATGTCCATCTTCAGGATTAGCAGTAACAAAACCAGTCTGTATCATTCTACTGTCAGAAGCTGCTACTTCTGCTTGGTAGTTAGCTTCTCTTTCTACAGCTTGTTTCTTACGTCTAGCATCATCAAACTTATCTATTTCTGGTTTGACAACAGTAGCTACCATTGCTGGATTTAATCCTGCAAACTGTTTAGCATACTCAAACTTAATCTTTGTATCTAAAGCTGCCTGTTCTTGTGGTGATAGGTTGTCCTTATGTCCAAGTTCTGTACGTTCACCATTTCTAAATACTTCTATCTTTGTAGTTTCGTAAGCCTGATATACGTATTGATCGTAGTCTTTAGCTTTGTTCAAAGCATATTGTTCTGCGACCATATACCTTTCCCAACCAGACATCTTACGAAATTCTTGAGCGGTGATACTGTCACCGGTTTCGGCTTCTAGTTTAGCTGAAAACTCTTGTAAAGCTATATCATCTTCAAATAGCATTTCTTTCTCACCTCTAAACTGTGCTTCCAGTTCTGGGCTGACACCTTTAGTAAGAATGTCAAGAGCTATTTCTGCTTCTCTATCTTGTCTATATTTTTCTTGTTTTTTCTGTAAGTAATCACCAAACGTAGAGGATAGATCAGCTAATCCTTGATACATTTTAGCATCATTTCTTAGCTTATCTTCACCTACTTGTTGTAATTGTCTAAAATACTTCTCTTCGTTTGCTTGTATTTCTCTGTCAGATTTTTCCTGTTCGGGAATGATGTCCACGATTTCTTCAGGGGTAACTGACTGACCCGATATATTATATTGTGGAATCATATTTAATAACTCTGGAATGTTCTAATAGTATGACCAAAGGTAGGGTCAACAGTAGCAGTATAAGGCATACCTCCTGCAAATCCGCTACTAGCAATTTGAGCTGGTGGCGTACTTCCGGGACCCATAGTGTTTTTAGGCATACCATCTAGACCAGCACCTAGTGCTTGTCCCATACCCATCATTAATGTTAAACCTACGTTCTCCATTTGTGGTGGTGGGGGAGCAAAGTCTTGTACAGGTGCTATAGCTACTTTACCAAATGATCTATTGAGCTGTGTCTTGAGCTGTCTATTAACATCTCCCATAGCTTCTTTAGCATCAAACCTAGCTGTAGCTAACGCTCTAGATCTCATAGCCTGTCCTATACCAAAGTTAGCTTGGTTTTGTAGCAACTGTCTAGCTACAGACTTACCTCTAATTCCACGCTCGGCAGCAGATACTTCAATGTTACCTTCGTTCTGTAACATCTTCTTAAAGTCTTCTTGGTTCTGGAGGATAGCCATGGACCTAGCATTATTTAATTGTATTTGTGTTCTAGTATATGCACGTTGAGCTGCTATATTTGCTAGATCAACTTCTTGCTCGAACTGTACTTTCTTAGATTGATAAGTACTTCTTGTCTGCATCCACTTACGTTCACGAACCTTAAGTTGATGCTGATACATTTTGCGCTTATGCGCGTTATTTGCGGACGCTTGAGCTGCTCCGCCTATTGCGGATACTGCTGGTCCTATCGCTGCTGGACTGCACACGGGCAAACTCTATAAAGGATAAATTGTTTGGTCCGTAGGGAAATCTTCTTAAAAATTTAAACCCTAGAAACCTAAGTAACTTTAAATGAACACTGTTTCTTTCGTCGACAATGTTCCACAGTAACTTTTCTGTTCTTGCGTTCACATACCGTTTAGCTTCACGAGCAAAGGTATGAGGATAATCGTAGATAGCATCTGTACATAACATCCAGATCTGTCCATTGTTATGGACGCCTGCCATGCCTGCTATCTTTCCGTTGGGTACCTTAAAGTACACTGAATCGCAGTTGTTGATACCAACTACCAGTGCATTTTCAGGGTCATGTCCATGACCTTCAGTAACCTCTCTACGGTCATCGGGTAGTAAATTAGAAGCCACCTGTATGGCAGCTTCCAATGTTGCTGGGTGAATGTATTTAGACACGCTGATAAAAATTATTATTGTAAACTCCTTCCCACGTTAGCGTATGTAATGTGGCAGGAGATGGGTGAGATGATTTAATTATTAAAGTAGTATTTATATTTCTGTCATATATAGGTACTGTTCTCAATATATCATCATTAAACACTCCCGGACTGTTAGCTAAAACAGTATCAGCCGGTGTAACTTCGTAGTCTTCGTTCCAATCTGGCTTACCTGTTCTTTGTAGTTGAATCTGGTAAAATCCTACTGGACCAAATCCAAGTTTAACTCTATGTATAATAGTATTAGCTCTAGTGTCAGCCCTAAAACTCTGTCCTTCCTGACGTACATAGTATATAGTTGGCATGGTTACTGACATTGTATATAGATAACCTATATAAAAAGCCTGACCTGTCCAATCTCCAGTTATTTCTAAGTTATTACCATTGACAGTAATCTCTGCAAAGTTACCTACAGCTACCTTTGGGTCGGCTGTATCATCTATATCATATGCAGCTATGTTAGTATTACCACCATTTAAACCAGCCGGTCTAGCAAATGTAGTCTTACCTCCACTGTATGCACTAGAAGGTAGAGCTGCTACTGGCATTAGATAATCCATATGTACCCTATTATCATATAGAGCTACAGTGTCTGAATCCATCTTAATGCTATATCTTAGTAAGTCACGCTGTGTACCAGTCTCCATAACAACATACAAAGAATCATCTTGAATACAATGGTATTTTATAGTTCCCGGTAAAGTCCATCTAAACCACGACGCTAGTTTTCTATCTTCAATTTGATCGAAATATCTATAACCATATAAGGTAGAAGAACTATCCTCACTGAAAAATATAATTGAGTTTTCTCTTGAGTTACTTATTGTTTTTAAATCTTTCTCAAATAATCTAGAAACTACAGCACTCTGTTCTATAACTTGTGGTTCACCTTCTCTTAATATTCTTGCCATCTCGTAGAAACGAGAGAACTTACCAGCATTATCTAAGAAGCCTATTGTAGTACCAAGAGAGATAGGGTTAGTTGTAAAGTTAAAGTTGTAAGTAGAAAGAGCATTAATTTTAGCTGTAAGTGGACTGAATGTATCACTGTCTGTAGTCAACATAAACTGTTGAGATTTAGCAAATAATACTAAGCCAGTGTTTACCTCTATTGCGTCAAACAAAGTAGCAGGATATTCTGAACTAGCTGATATATTTATAGGGTCACTAGCTATAAGTTGTATAGCTGACTTAGCAAAGAAATTAGTGAAGTCTCCCGGACGTGACATAATTATAAATTCGTCAGCCAGCATAGTAAACCTATTTCTAAAGAAACACATCTTATTTATAGGTCGACCAATAAACTCTGGTTCAGGGTTTGTGTCTTCATCACCTACTAGAGCATCATCCCATTTTGGAACTGCTGGTTGTACTGTACCGTCAATACTATATGTAGAACCATCTAATTCTGTTAACCTAAATTTTGCATCGGCTGTTCTTATTAAAACAACAGGCATAGTAGCTCTGTTAAACCTAATAGGTCTACCGGGTTTAGCACACTCTGTCCATGAACCTTCACCATCTTTACCATTATTGCCTTCAAACTTTACAAAATAGTTATCTTCTTCAGCAGTACTGTTAACTACCTCTACTATCATTCCATGTTTACATTGTGTAGGAAGATCGCCAGCGTCATTAACTTTACCAGCTACTACATTTAACAGCTCTCCTACAGGAGTAGAGCCATTGAAGTTTGTAGATCTACTTACATGTAATCCTGTACCAATCTGTGTAACAGTAAATCCGTTACCAGTGGTAGCTGTGGTACTACCAGTTATACCTTCTCTGATGTCTCCTAAGATACTTTCAGCAGTAATTGTTGTTTCTGTATCGAAGGGTGTAGGGTTTGGTCTGACTAATGCTAGGTTACCTTGTACTTTAGCGATACTAACTTGTTCTACAGTAACCGTATAGATAGCATTTTTCATAAAGACATCAAATGTGTCACCTTCATGCCATCCCTCTCCACCATGTAGTAGGTCGTATGTTGTTGTATATCTAGCCTGATATGTAGTTGTTTGGTTTTCTCCAGAACCAGTTGTAAATGGTACTGACTGTCCAGTTGTAGCTATACGGAAATAAAGGTTTGATCTACCAGAGGAGTTGTTATTATTAATGTTGACAGTGTGTGTACCGTCGGCATATGTAGAGCCATCATCTGTGTATGTCGTATTAGAACCTATGTTAAATATTTTAGTGCCTACGTTAGGAGCATAAGCATCTCTGTTATCTCCTGAAGAAGCTGCACATCTAGTTGATTGACTTTTCCTACTACCTTTAGCAACCATGTTACCACTGCTATTACAGTAGTTATTACTGGACTTAACCATGTCCACTCTAATACGTGTAACGGTTCTTACTGTTGAAAGATCAGCAGGGTCTGTACTATCAAATAAATTTACAGAATATTGTTTTGCATAAGATATACTTTTTAGTTCAATAAATACTTCTTTTAAATAATTTCCTACTGGTTCTACATCGTTTGTACCAGTAAGCATAGCAGGAGTCTTAGTCCTATTATTTAAGTAAGTAAAGTCATTAAGAGTTAGTGTCTGTATATCTTCATCACCTGTGTGATATAAATATTTACCAGCACCAGTTCCTGTAGTAGCATCTACTACATCTACTTCATCTCCGGCATTGTGTAGTGTGTTACCAAGTGGGTCTAGTACTTTTACACACGCCCACATTTTTATTAAACCATCTCTTCTTATCTGTCCTATATATTGCTCGTTCTCATCTCTGTAGTAATGAAACCATTTACCGTTATTAGTAGAATTAGTTAACGTTGACACAAACTCACCAGCCGGTCTCTTTAACAATCCTTGTGTAATGTCAGGCACTGCATTTAGCATGTCTCTTGTCTGACCGGGAATCTTCTGTTCGTCAGGCTGTTGTGAAATACCAGCGTTCAGACTATGTATAGTTTGTGTAATGTTTGCCATTATCTAAATAGTGATTTATAAGGTTGGTAAGCTCTGTACTTGCTTTCTTGAGGAAAGCCCATAAAGTTATGGTCACCTTGTTCTGTTTCATATTCCAAAGCGTTAGCTCTAGCTTGTTGTTCTTCTACCTGAAGTAACTTAACTAGATCACCATTGGAAACAAGTTGTGTAGCAGCACGCATAGATGCTCTGGCTATTATGTATCTCTGTATAGCTGGAGGTACATCTGTAAATGCGTATAGTGTAATTATGTCAAAGTAAAAGTCTTGAGTAAATACGTTGGTCTGGTGTATGGTGTCATATAATTTACCATCTCTTCTGACAACGTTTGTCTCTCTGTCAATCTGACCATCACTGATGTCATAAAGTATGGCGTTAGCTGGTACTACATAGTTACCATTTCCATCAGGAGATTTTTTTACTCTGTACTCTGAATTAAATGTCCAGCCTGTAGATTGTACATCTTTGTTAACTTCATTAAGTAAATTAACAATGAATTGTATCTCTGGATTTAGTAGTGCATCACCTGTAGTATTAGTCACAGGGGATTGACCAATGCTACCCAAGATAGAGTTCACTGCGGATAGTTCGGTATCGGTGCTTATTTGAATAGCCATAAAAAAAAGGGAGCCGAAGCTCCCGTATAAAGTTTGCAATTAGAATGCAGATGGTGCTGTTGCGCCAACATACAATTCTACAGCAGCAGCAGGGTTTAAGTAGTCTGCTCCCATAGCCATGCGACCTAAGATCACATCACCTTGGTATACAACAGACACATCTCCTGATGTTACCTGTACTTGAGGACCTATAGCCTCAACAACTCCAGCAGCTTCTTTCTGGAAGATAAGTCCACAAGACTTAGCTCCTACTTCAGCAGCTTGACCGTAGTCGTTCTTGATACCAGTCTGAGAACCATTAGCATTCTCTAGTGCTGGACCAATGTGAGAACCAAGATTAGTTGGTGCTGTCTTACCTGTAGTTCCGCCGTAAGCTGTACCATACTTGCCAAGGAAAGGAATATTCATTGACTTGTAGATCTGGATTCCAGCGATTTCTACAACGCCATTACCTGACTGTAATGCTGTACCTTGAACGTCTCTGTTGATTAGTCCATTGTTACCAGCTTCAGTGATAAGTGCGTAGTACTGTCTTGGGTTTAGAACAGCCATTCTTCCAGCAGAGCTAACGCCTTTCTCGTCTAATGCAGCAGCAGCTTCATAGAAAGCATTTACTAATGCAGAAGAACTGAATGCGTCAGAATCGTTTGTTGATGTACCAACTCTGATCTGTGTTCCACCGGGCTCTACAAAGTTTGACTTTGTAATTGGAGAAGCAGCCCTAGCTCCTCTTGTGATTGCTCTGAAGATGAGTCTATCATACTTCTCAGCTAATGCGTATCCAATCTTCTTGGAAATTTCTCCTCTCAACTCGAAGTGTGCGAGTGTTTCGTCTAGCTCATATACGAATGCACTAGAAATTAGGAGCTCGTCGCATGTAATTGTTTTTTCTGCGACTGGAGGTGCGCCGTCACTGTTACCTAAGATGCTGTTACCGGGAGTATGGAACTCAGCAGTTGTACGTCCAGTATAAATGAACTGTAAACTCTTTCCGTTCTTAAGTGTTCTCTTCATCACCATGTCACGAGCGATTGTCTCGTGCTGGAATCCTTTGAACATTTCTCCTGAGAACAATTTAAGGTAGAGTGCACGGGAGTCACCTGTAGAGTTTGACTGACCTTGGCGTGTTAGCGAGGTTGTCAAATCTGAACTCTGGTGAGCCATGATTTATCTTAAATGTAAGGGTATTATGTATCGTCTTCTAGCCTAGAATGTTGTCAGTCTTAATTGGTCTAACGTGAGACTGGCACGTTTTGTGGTCTTTTCCCACCGTCGACGGCTTAAAGGTGTCCTCCGCAGAGGGCTTTAGCCAAATTGAGTAGGGAGGATTTGCACCTCCCCTATGATCTACTTGATTACTCTTGTGTAAGACACGCCACGATATACGAAAGTAACTTTCATCGCTATCTCCATATACCTAGACCCCGTTCCATGCCTAGGATTCATGCGTCCCGGTTGGGATGAACGGACGTTAAGTGTCTATTTTTATATTGAAAGAAATAGAAATCCTATCTTCGTTAGATTGGTTAGGTAGGACTCCATGTTTTAAGTGTGCTGGAAATATTAATAGTAATCCTTTTATAGGTTTAATAAAATTTTGAACATATTGATTATGTTGTTCCCTAGCTGCGTTAGTATATGTAACTAACTCAGTATGCGAAACAAAACTCTGGGGGTTCCCAAACGAAATATGTCCTGAATTTTCTGGAACATCTATATAAAAAACTCCTGACAAATGACTATTTGGATGGTCGTGGACCATGTTATAGCTTTGAGGACCGTTAATATTTATCCAATAATTTACAATATCTAACCTTGAATTAAAAGAATTACTGATAGTTTCATTAAATATTTTATACAAACTATCTGAAATTAAAGTCTTTTTTCGTTGATAACCTAATGACTGCCATCCTCCTACATTGCTTAAGACATTACCTACAGGGTCTGCTTGTCTCGCCTTTAAACAATAAGGTTTGATTCGTTCATCAACATCTGTTTCTATTATGTGTATTAAAGTTGGAAACAAATATTCAGCATTATACTTCATGGTGGTGTACAGGTGGACGTGGCTGCCAGTGTCGGGTGACACCGGAGATGATAAAGATATTAGTTATCAGAGTTATCAGAGTCAGAAAGTTCTTTATCAGTTTCTTTCTTTTCTTCTTCTTTATTACAAGGTTCAAAGCTAGTAATACTCGCTCTCATTTTATCTGATTGATGCTTCATCCTATTGATGGAGCTGATAGTGCAACCTGAGTAGCCTCGGCTGAAGCTAGATCAAGTGGGAAGTTGTGAGCGTTACGCTCGTGCATTACTTCCATACCTAAACTTTGTCTGTTTAATACGTCAGCCCAAGTAGGAATTACTTTACCATTAGCATCAACTACTGATTGGTTAAAGTTGAAACCATTAAGATTGAAAGCCATAGTACTGATTCCCATGGAGGTAAGCCATATGCCAACCACGGGGAAAGCACCAAGAAAGAAATGTAAAGCACGAGAATTATTGAAAGAAGCATATTGAAATATAAGTCTACCAAAGTATCCGTGTGCAGCTACGATGTTATAAGTCTCGCCTTCCTGACCAAACTTATACCCGTAGTTCTGTGATTCAGTTTCCGTGGTCTCCCGAATGATTGAGGAAGTAACAAGGCTTCCGTGCATAGCAGCAAACAAAGCACCACCAAATACCCCTGCAACGCCGAGCATATGGAATGGGTGCATAAGAATGTTGTGTTCTGCTTGGAAGACAAACATGAAGTTGAATGTTCCACTGATTCCTAAAGGCATACCGTCAGAGAATGAACCCTGACCAAATGGATAAACTAAGAATACAGCTAGAGCTGCTGACAATGGAGCTGTGTATGCCACAAATATCCATGGTCTCATACCTAGTCTGTATGATAGTTCCCACTGTCTACCAGCGTATGCTGCTACTCCTATTAAGAAGTGAAAGACAATGAGTTGATATGGTCCGCCGTTGTATAACCACTCGTCTAAAGTGCCAGCTTCCCAGATCGGGTAAAAGTGCAATCCTATTGCGTTGGAGCTAGGGACTACTGCTCCAGATATAATATTGTTCCCGTACATTAACGAGCCGGAAACTGGCTCACGTATGCCATCTATGTCTACAGGCGGTGCTGCAACAAAGGCGATTATGAAACATGTGGTAGCAGTTAGTAACGCTGGAATCATTAGCACACCAAACCAGCCTACATATAGACGGTTGTTTGTGCTAGTAACCCAGTTACAAAACTTTTCCCAGTTGGTAGTAGTGTCTCTTTGTAGTGAGATTGCTGCCATTTGATTAATTCTTGTATGATGTTTTGTTTTCTATGTTAAACGCATAGGATATCCTGAGATTATCATGGACACTTCTAGAACGTCTAACTAAATGTGATAAGTATGATGGAAATAATACTACATCTCCCTCTTTTATATTGAGGTAGTTAGGAAAGGTATGACTTCTTAGTGCATCGCACTGAGCTGCAAACTCAATTCCTTTAGCATTACATCTATCTAAATCTTTAGTAAAAGGATTTACAAAGGTTGCTGGATAGTCGTTAGTATCATCAAGTTGTAAATAATAGATACCTGAAATTATAGATGGGAAATGTTCATGCTGTTCTATATACATAGTCGAGTCATGTACATTAAACCATCCATCAATTTCTATCTCAAATTCTATAGGATAACCCTGTAGATAGTCAAGATACTCGTGAACAAGTTTTTTAAACTGTTCATCCCATACAGTTAATCCAGTATCATTTGAAAATGATGTCCATGTATGTTCCAGTTTAGCCCAAGGAGCTGCTTGATTAGGTGCCTCTAATTTCATTTGAGTTAACAGAGGCACAAACTTTTCCTTATATTCTTTATGCCTTTCTACTTGTGCAATGACAATAGGAGTAGGAAACAATAATTCTAATCGGGGGGTGGTCATTAGCTTGAATGTATGTTATCGCATTCCTCCTCTACTTTAGAAAGGAAGAATTGGATAAGTTGCATCTTTTCCTTTGTAGGTAAGTCCTTATCCAATAGTACTTTATATCTTGCGTGTTGAAAATCAAAGCAAGTCATCTTCCACTTGTATGGTGGGATTTGTCTCGGCTTAGAATACGCCGGGGATAATCTGACCAGTGGTGACATAGGCACCAAGAGCAGCAACAAAGCCAAGCATCGCTGCCCAGCCGTTAAAACGTTCTGCTTCATGTGTAAAGATTGGGTTTGTGTTGTGGTGTGACATTTTAATTAATTGAATAGGTGGTTCGTAAGCATACTCGTTCTCGAGTAGCGTGTCTAAGTCTTTTGTTTTCATAGTGTATCGAGATCAGTAATCCACAGGTTTCCAGCTACTACAAATCTCTTAGCATTGGTTTCATTAGGTAACACTTCATGCCATACATAAGATGGAAAGATAATTAAATCTCCTTTATCTTGTTTAGGTGTATAAGTGTTACCGGTTCTATCTAGAAAAACGAAAGGGTTATCTTCTGTAGGTCTTAGAAAGTGAACCCAAGAGAGTTGACCAAAAGCATTTATATCACCTCTGGCATGATGGTGGCAATGGTGTCCAATATTTTTTTTATAATACTGTGACCAATAATCATAGCTGTATCTACAAGTTGTATATACACCTAGTTGTTTCACCACGCCTTCCATAATTTCTGAATATTGTTGATTCCAAATTTTATCAGGTCGTTGATACATACTGAAGAAGTAAGAGGTCAACAAAGGGTTGGTTTCTATTACCTCTTCAAGTAATTTTTGTTTCAACTTACTGATAACTTGGTCAATTTCTTCTTCTGGAAATTTAGTATTTTTATAAAACCAATGTGGTGGTTTAAACATCAGAAATTAAGATCTGAATTGTTTAGTTTTTCTACGACGTCAGCTCTGTAAGCTGGGTCTGTGTCGTAGCGTGGGTCTCCCATCGCTGCAACAAGTTCAGCCTGTGATCTATAGACATTACCTCTAGAAGAGGCAGGCTTGCCTTGTAGCATACGACCTTCGTAGCCATTAGATTCGTCGTACTGACGTTGCAATCCTTGGAATGCTATACCAATAGCTGCTGGGTTACCAGAGTCTACCACAGAATCGAACGCGTCGATCTGGTTGTTAGGTAGATTATTAGCAGCCCACTCAATTACTCTGTTGTAATTAGCTTCTCCACCGGCTGCGTTTTGTACGCTGTTGACTTGTCCTTCAGACATCTCAACGCCTTGTGGAGCTTGAGGATTTTTTGCTTGTATTTCTAGATAAGCATTTACTAAGTCAGTGCTACTCATTTCAGAAAACGATTCTATTGTCTCCTCACTAAGTTGCCCATCATTAGCATAGTACTCCTCTGATGCGTCGTTAATTAAACTTGTCGCAGCAGCATAAGGAGATACCTCTTCATCGCTTTCTTCCTCTTCTTCATATCCTTCGTCGCTGCTTTCGTAGTCGACTTCTTCGTCTTCTTGTTGTCCAAGTTTCTTTTGTAATGATAAGTATGCGCTCTCTAATTCTTCTGCGCTTTTATATTTACCAGCCAGTAGTCCTTCTTGTTCTGCTACTAACTCTTCTCCTACTTTCAGAGAGTCCTGTTCCTCTTCGGTCAGTACGTCTGCATCAGGAGAGTTATCATATGATAAAGTTTCTGCCATTATTCAGGTTGTTCGATTGGTGGTTGTGGTTGTTTGCTTGGGTCAGCAGCAGGCGAGTTAGCGAATTGACCAGCCTGATTAACAAGAGACATATTTGTCTGCTCTTGCATCATCTGTTCCTTATCTGATTCTATCTCGTCTGGAGTCTTAACAAGGTTAAGAACATCTATACCTTGAGCAGCAGCTAGGCGTTTAATAGCTTCAATAGGATTGATTAGCTTTTGTAATGCCTCTGGTCCTACTGTGCCTGCAATAGTCTGCATGAACATAGTAAGAGCTTCTCTGTCTTGCCCACGTCCTAAAGCATTTACACCAGCCACAATCTGTGGTCTAATAATTTCTTTAGGTAACTTAGGTATCTCATTAGTTCTTTGTAAAACTAATAGAGTTCTATCTAAGTAAGGTATTAAGAAAGATGTAGTTAACAAACTGAAGATGCCACCGAGCTGTTGCTCTAGTTCTAACTGTGTTAGTCTGACTTCTTCTGCTGTTACTCTCTCTGCATTTCTCACATTCATTACTAAGAATGCTTCAAGTAACCTTCGTTCTATTGTTTGTGCCATGTTAGCAGCAGTAGAGAAGTCGGCTGTCTTACCAACCTGTACAACTTGTACGTCTTCTGCTCTACCTTGTACGATGGCTCCATTTCCAGCCTTTGCAATAGTGGCTGGCTTCGTGGTTGAAGATGGACTGACCAGAAAGATCACCTTACTGGCAGCAGCAGCTCCTTCGACAAGAGCCTGTGATAAACCTTCGAGAGATTTGAGATCACCAAGGAACTCTTCTACTCTACCACGTCCGTACTGTTCTCCGTCAACTGAATTGAAAGTAAGAACGAGCCAAGGGCTTGCATTCTTAGGAGCTGTACTACGTGAGCCGGGTATTATCATGTCTTCTACTTCTTGGTACCATACCCATCTGCCGTTCTCTAGTTTCACGCACGTGTAAACTTCGACATCATCACTATGGCTACCAGCAGTTTCGTCGATGCCCGTGTTGGGTTGAGGTTTAGGTACCTCGTAACCGAGTACGTCTCGACTTACCAATTCCTTTGTAACTATTTCTAGGACGTTACCATTTCCGTCTCTGTTGACGACATACCTAGTAAGGGGGTAGTTTTTAATACCATCCTTACCCATAAATAGCAAAGCATTACCACCAACAATTAAATGTTTTAGTGCTTGATGTATAACAACTCTGTCATTTGATGCAGCGATATAGTCCATGACCATGCGCTCCATCTTAGACAAAGATAGTTCCATCTCTGACATTGCTTCAGGAGGTAGATCTTCACCTAACTTATCTGGTCTTACCTGTAGCTTAAAGAAGGAACCTTGTGGGGGTAAGATAGCAAGCATAAGTTTTGCTGCTAATCCTACCACACACTTGGAACCAACTGACTGCCACGGAATGTTAAGAGTTTCGTGTGTAGGTCTTGAAGATGTATCGTCTTGAATTAGGTAAGGCAACGTGAGTTTGCTACAGTCAACGGCTTTGTCTAGGAATTGACGTCGATCTGTTACCAGTTGATTGTATCTCTCACGAGCTAACATTAGTTAAGTCCTCCAGTTTTACCTGTGGTGCCTGTACCTGTATTAATCTTTGGATTTAATTTAATTTTTAATGCGCCAGTACCTTGTGCGTATTGACTCTGGCTCTTACTACCTTTATCTTTCTTAGCCTTTTTCACTGCTGGATTTACATCCTTCATCACTGGGTCAGGAGGTGGTGCAGCAGGAGTTGGAGGTAGTGGTGGTGGTGGAGCTGGAGGTAATGGAGGTGGTGGTGCAACACTACGGCTTCCAAATATACACATTAGATTTCGTCCTCTTCTATGGATTTTATGTAATCAATTACGCTGGCTTGTCCAGCTCTATACATAATTGATTCGATTGATTCTGTTGGGTGAACTGGTTTCCACCCGAAGTTATCATCTAACTTCTTTATTAACTCTTCAAGTCTATCGTTGTGTAACTTAAGAGTATTTAGGGAGATTGACATTCGAGTGCTCAAAGAATGCAGGCATTCTAGCTGCCTTGGTTTGAGAAAATTCTGGTGCTTTGCCTTCGTACATAAGTCTGTCGCTGGCATCTAACCAAAATTTTTTGTCCAAATATCTATCGGCATTCTGTTTTAAGGGTTGCATCACCCAGTTAATAGTTGCCTTTCTTAGTTTGTCTAGTGACTGACTAGGCTTGAGACCTAGCTCTGTACATACCAGAGAGTTAGCTGCCACATGGACTTGCTCGTCTCTAGATATATCTGCACTGACAGTTCTTAGACCGGCATCACCACAGAATCTAAAGAAGGGTAATAGTACAAAAAAGATTGCTCTCTCTGCTACTAATGCCTTCAGTATAGTGTGGTCTGGATGCTGTTCCCATGCTGCACGTAAGCGCAATGCTTCGGCTTCGGCTTTGTCATCTACGCCTAGAGCGTTGGTGATGTAGCCAAGTGCAAGATCATGTTTGATCTCGTCTTTGACGTTGCTTTCTAGAAGTGCTCTAGCAGCGTCGGGAACTTCTTTATCAAGTGCGTCTGTAATGAACTCGCCAACTGGTAACTCCATATGGCGTATTGCAAGAGCACGGTAGATGGTTTCTTCTGCACCTTCTTTTAGTTTTCCTTTAGATGTTTGTACGGGTGTCCAAGATCTTTTCCGGGACAGTAGTTTTATATAGGGATTCATTGTTGACAATCACAAGCTATTTCGTCTGGTTTATTACTCATAATTTCTGCCAAGTAATCTTCGACCTCAGTATCTTCCAGTGCTGCGTAAGCATCTGTCTTATCCTGTGTATCTCCCATCACTTGCAAAGCATAATATAGAGAAGTCTGTGGTGAGTTAAGCCACTCTTCTATAAATGCTTCATCGTAAGTCACCATGTCGCTCCAAGAGTTGAAGCTATAGCCATGAAGCAATCCTGTTCTATCGAGCATAATCATTATCTGATCTGCTACTAATTTGTAACTCTCCCATCCTACCTCGGATGCGATCTCGACGTCGCCATATTTTACCTGTTCAACACCAAACTCACCTGAATCCCTGTCGACAACTCGACTAATTGGTGGTGCTATTTCTGGTGTAGCAGTAAAGCCTTTTAAATCTCTACTCCTGTAAGAACAACTGGCGGTAGGAGCTATCGCGAATGCTCGGTCCATGTTGTTCTCACGTGCTATGTTAGCTGCCTCTTGTATGCCGAGGAAGAGCTCACGTGCAGCTAATCCCGCGTAACCTTCGTAAGGCTCAGCGTTATTCGTCGCTGTAAGAGCCTTACCAAACTCGGCATATGTAATATTGTTGTTGGCTAGGAAGTTAGCTAAGCCAAGCATTCCTAATCCTACTTGTCTGTCGACCTCTGGTGCTAGATACTCTCCAGTTGCGCCAACACCTGTCTTGCCATGGAGATCGCACAACTGCGACATGCCCTCACGGAAAGCTGGGCGTAGGTCGCCGATACGACAGGCTGACAAATTAATATGTTGGAGGAGGCACGTTCCACGTGAGGGCAAATAAACCTCAAGACAGACGTTGCTTCGGATGCGTTTTCCATTTTTATCATGTTTAATTTTGTTTAACCAGACATCTCCTTCTGCAATTCCTCTAAGTATTGCTTCCTTTGTTTTAGTTTCTGAATTAAACCAGAGTTCTGGGGTGAGGTCAATACATCGCTTGACCCATGGGAGCTCGGCTCTTGAGACTTGCACGAACTCAAGAATATCGGGGTGATTAATATCAAGATGGAGGACAACAGCACCGTTCCTGTACGTGCCTCCGCGCCTAAGTATTTCATTTAATGTTGAGTAGATTTTTCCGAATGAGACAGGTCCTGATGCAACGAGGCTATCAGGTCCTTTATTTGTTGTAGTTCCTTTTGGTCTAAGGTCCGACAAGTGGA
>Ga0310343_10000155_pt1 | contig 29780 bp, 36 predicted proteins | sample HC15DNA2025_MG_FD_203519 | JGI IMG/M metagenome (GOLD analysis project Ga0310343, IMG submission 203519) | Marine microbial communities from station ALOHA, North Pacific Subtropical Gyre - HC15-DNA-20-25_MG | ecosystem: Environmental > Aquatic > Marine > Oceanic | place: Pacific Ocean: North...
CCGTCCTGAAGATGAACTTGTTCCTCCCGCCTACGCGAGCACAGTAGACGTGGCAGACTCTGTAAAAACTATTAAAGAGCAATTCAGCACACAGAAGCAACTTAACTATAAAAAGGAATCAGTCATTGGTTCTAATGAGGGTACCGCCAAATACCTAGACGAAGTATTCGGAGAAGCAAAAAACAAAGGAGGATCAAAAGCTGTTGTTGCTCAAAAAATTAGACAAAACAAAGGCTCAGATCCAAAGGCTGTTAGAACAAGGCTTATTGAAGAACAAATAGACAGAGTGGCTGCTAAGTTTGCTTTGTCTAATATACAAAGGGCTATCAATCTTGGTGGTAAAACTGAAGGAGAAGAATTCCAAGCTATGTTCAACAGGGACATTGTTGAGGGGATATTAGATGCACAAAACATAGACCCTAATATGAAGGCAATGATTCTAAGGGAACAAGATGAATTTATGAACTTTGAGTCTGTCAGTTACTTCTTGGATGTGGGCAGCAATATGCCTGATGTCCCAATAAATAAAATTTTAGATACTGTAGCAGAACAGAACCCAAGGATGTACGACATTCTTGCAGAAAATATGCTTAACACGGATGGCACTCCTATTGTTGGTCCACGTCCTCAAAGGATGCCTAAGAAAGGTAAGGCACCGGGACTTATTGTAAAAGAGTTTAACCTTGATGGTTTCTCTGATGCAGAAAAATTACTTATTAATAAACTTGCTGAAAAGTTTGCGGCTGAGCGACAAAACCAAAATGGTATGGCTATTTCAGACGGATTCATTCGTATGTATCTTCAGCAACACATAGACAAGATTGCTAGAAGAAAAGCTGCTGGTGACCCAGTATTCAAAGCTAGTGTTATTGAAGGTGCTGACGGAGAACCAGAAGCATACGTAGACCTAGCTCCTATGCTAGGCAGAAAACCTAATGGTAAAATCCAAGGCATTTTAAAGAAAGCAAATAAGCACGGGCTAACAGATGGGAAACTACTCCAAGACTACAAGAAAAAGGGAGAAGTCTACACTGGTTTTAGTGCTGCATCTGAAGCATCTCTTGATGCCAGAATTGAAAACGCATCAAATCGTATAAGTAAGGACGATTCAAAGTTTGTTGTAAAAGGTAAAGATGGAGTGAGGTTGCAAAACCAGCCATCTGGACAACAAATACTTAAGTATGTTGATAACGATGACTACATTATTGAAGGTAAGTTTGCTCAACAAGTAGTAACCTTAACTAAGATTGATAAACTTTTAGCTGATTTAAAAAAGAAAAACCCGGAGTTTTTACAGCCTGAAGTAGTTGCCGCCTATAGAAAACAACTTGAAGAGCAGGCTGGTCTTTCTCCTAAGAAAGGTGCTCTTGAAGAAAGAACAGGTGTAAAGCAAATTAACTTTAATGAAACACCTTTTGCACTAAAAGATAAGTACCCTAAGAACACTATGGGTTTTGCTCGTATTGAGGGAACCAATGATAGAAGTAAATTTACTCTCTTTACGTTAGCTCGTGCTGACGAAGGGCTTATAAAGTCAGAAGGTTTAAAAGCCAGCGATCTTAAAAAACTAGACGATGGGCTGACTCTAGCTGGTAAAAAGTCAACCTTCCAAAAGATAGATGGTGTTATCTATGTGCATAAAGCTGCATCTGAAGGTAACACAATTGAAACACGTGGGGGTCAAACCATCTCTGGTGGGGATGAAGGCTTCTTTGATCCTGTATCTGGCTATGTCTACGCATCACGTAACGATGTTCCAGACAAAGTAACCCCTCAAGAAACAGTAGATGATCTGAGAAAAGACATACAGCTTGAAAGAAAGCTGATGACTCTTTCAACTGAGGTTGAGGTTAAGGGCGAGGAGGTTGCCAAGATACGTGCAGGCGATGCCAATAAAGTGCGTTTACTGCAAAACGAAATGACTAAGACTAGGACTAGAAAAAGAGAGCTTCTTAAAGCACCTGACCAAACTGAAAGGAACGTCATTGCTGGTATAGCTCAAGCTAATCGTAAGCTAAAACTTCTAGCAAAACAAATAAAAGACTTAGGAGGTGATCCAAAAGCCAGACCTATTGCTAAAAAATCTCTAGCCAATTTGTACAAAGCTGAGAACGAGGGCGTGCAAACTCAACCTCGTAAGACTGCTGAGCAAGAGATTGAAGAATTTATTGGTATGACTATTGAGCCTAAGGATAGGGAAGTTGGACAAAAACTTGCTGATCTAGATGCTCAAGACGAAGCTGTTGATGCAAAACTAATTGAAGACATTAACACACTAACATCTGAGTTTTCTGCTGGTGCTATGGATAAGGCTACCTATACAGCAAAACTTAATGATTTGATGATGGCATCAAAACAAGAATCAAAAGAAATACCTAATACAAAACCAAAAGGTTTAAGCAAACCTAAGATAGTTGACCATAGGGGATATGAAGTAGACCTGAATAACCACTTCTCTTACGGCAAGAAGTATAAAGCACCTACAGATCCTGTTGTAGAGGCAAGAGAAGTGTCTTTCTTAGGAGAAGTTGTAGGAAGAATAACAAGAGAAGAAACAACTGAAGGAACTAGGTGGACTATCTCATCTACGAATAAAGAGGGGGCACTTGTATTTGACAGTCCTTCTCTTAGCAAAAGACATCTTACTAGATATTTTTCTGATGAGATTGTTATGGCTGGAGAAAGGGGAGATATCAGAAAGTCTAACCTTACTAACACAAATAGTAAAAAGGACTTTGAGCGTACCAACCACAAGAATACTAACACTTATAAAAATGCAGTAGAAGAGCCAGAGGATGCACCCGTAACAGATAAGCCCGAAGTAGTTGAGAAGTATGATGACCCTAGAGTTAATCAGCATTTCCAATCCTTCACATCTCTTGTTCCAGAAGGAAGACGTATATCAATACAATTACAAACAGGCAAATACGCAGGTAAGACACGTACTCCATCTGACGCTCAGATGGAAGGCACTCTCTATGATGTGTTGAAGAAACAATCTGGTGAAAGATTTATACTGGGTCACGTTGATCCAACTAAGAAGGGCAAGGCTAAAGAGCGTTCTTTCCAACCACTTAATAATGAAGAAGCAGCAGTATTCCCAATAGCTGGTAAGAAGAAGGTTGTAAAACCAAAAGGAGAGGTAAAAGAAAACGTAGACCCTACTAAGGGTCCTATATCATTTGCGTCTACAAAAAACATTGCCATTGATCCAGACGACTTACCTGTAGGCAACAACCTAAGAGGATCTTTGAGAACTTTACAGGATGTTCTTGTTGCTATTCAGAATTTAGAAAACACTCCGTGGAAATCTACGGCGTTTAATAATATGAACGCATACCAAAAGTTTATGCGTCAGATGGACTTTATGTACAAGATAGCAGAGAAATATGCACCATATGGTGTAAAAGAATCTGCTCGTTCTAGAACAGTATCCTTTGCACAGCTTCAGCAATTATTTAGAGAAAAGGGAGTTGCTCAAGGAGAGACCAATGCAGTCTTCAATGTCTTAAGACAAATGGCTGGTTCTGATTCTAGACTACCACAGTTTATGAGAATGGTAGATGACAAGGTTGGAGGTGAATATGCGTACTTCCCATCTGGTCAAGAGATGGCTAATGCAGATGCCAAAGCTAACAATGCTATTGGTATTGATGTTAGTAAGTCTCCTACAGGCAACGGCACCCCAGACTTTGTTCAAACTATACACGAACTAGGACATTGGTCTTATGCAAATATTTTAGATTACAGTCTAAAACGTAAGTTTTGGAACGCTATGGGCAAATACATCACAGAAGATGGTGTAGATTTCCAAGCTATTAAGAACAGATTGCCGGGTCAAGGCGGTTCAGAAATGAACAGCCCTGCGGAGTTCTTTGCACAACAATTTACTCAGTTTGCTTTATCAAGAGACAAGGCTGGAATTGCTACTGAAATTGTACAAATGTGGAAAAGCATTGCCAAGTTTGTTGGTGATGTAGTTGGAAGATGGTTTGGTTTTGATGGCAAGACAACAGGTGCTCTTGTAGACGATGATCTACTTCCTCACTTCCAGAGAATATTCCCAGACAATGTTAAGGAGAATAAATATGCCGGACTTCTAGAGCAAACAAGAGGTATGGATACTTCTGTAACCTTTAGAGCACAAAAAATTGCAGAGATGGGAGACACAGCAAAACGTCTTAATGATGCTATATTAAGTAATGACTTAGAAACAATCCTAAGTGCTTTAGGAGGAAGAGGTCAGCCAGACATAGATAGTAATAATGGTATAGGCAGGTCTGCTTTCTCATTGCTATATGCGTATGCAGGAAAAGGTAAATTTACAACAGGCACTAGAAGGAAAGGATTTAAACCCGGCAGACGTATACGTCTACTAGATGGCGTTATAGATGACACGCAGGGAGTTGATGAAAAGGGTCGTCCGTTTATCTTGAATAAACAAGACAGCTATGCTCAACAAAAACTAACCAACCAGATGTATTCTATAAAGAGATTTATGGAAGGATATGGATATGCAAAAGGTAAAACCCGTCCATCTACTTTAAAAGGAGACGAGCTACAAAGACTTATTGATACTCAAGAAACTGCCGATGAAGGTATGGTCGGTGGCTTTGAGGGATATAACCCTAATGCTGACAACCAATGGGATGCCACTGTTGCTCAGTTAGGTGAGTTTAGAAATACAAACGTGCCCCCTCGTTTTGGTGGTGACGGAGACTTTATGTCTATAGAAGATGGCGTAAGAGCACTAGAACAAGGAGACCAAACGTTTATTCTAGAGCAAGCTATTCTTCAAGCCAATGCAACTATCAATGTATTAAACGAAGCACAACAAAGGTTGGTGCATCAGTTAAATAGGTTTATGGGTGAGATTGATGTCCCCGGCATTGGCAAACAAAGACTTGTTGTTGATGCAAACGGCAATGTAATTACACGTAAGTTAACTCCTCAAGATAAGTTTGCTAAGAGAGCAAACGCTAAGAGAGAGGCTGAAAGACTACAAAGGCAGAACGCACAGCTACAAGCTGTAGATAATATCAACAGAGAAATTTCTGACCTTAAAGGTAAGTCTATGAACGTATCTGGTGAAGACTTAGATAAGATACAAAAGTCTCCACGAGAGATGTCTCTCAATGAAATAGTAGAAAATCTTACAGCATTAAAGACTCGTAAAGGTTCTCGTTACAGACAGCTTTCTATGGATCTTAGGCAGAAGGTTCAATCTATGCCTGAGCTAGAAGATGCTGTTGCTAAGTTCTCAGAACGTGAATTAGCCAGAGTTACTTGGGGTAAGGGTAGATTAGCAGAGACTCCTAATGACTACGTGCGTGCAATTATGGATGCAAAAGCACGAGGTGATGGAGATATGATGTTAAAAGCGGCATATGGTCTACGTGTGCTGCACGATGATGTTGCTCCTATACAGGCTAAAAGCCCAGAAGTTCAAAGGTTTGTTAATACTGAGGTTCGCCAAAGTAGGGGTGTATCTACAGAAAATGGTATACCTCAAAGCACTCCCGTCTACCTAAAAGAGATGCTACGTAAAATCACGCATCGTGATCCTGAAGTAGAGAATGTATCTCGTACTCTTACTTACAGGGTAATGAATGTACTAGGTAAAACTCAATTTGATAAAATGGCTAATGTTAACTTCTTATCTCAAGAAGATGTTGGCAAACTATTCCCAACTATGGTTAGGGCTGATGACTACGGAATTTATAAACACGTAAATGACGGACCAGAACTAAATCAGATGAGGAAGACAGCCAGAAAGCTAGGTATAAGCCTGAAGGCTGGAAAGTCTGGAACAGATATCATTGGTCTACGTGAAGGTGGGAAGACTACAGACGCTGTTCACGAAATAGGTCATATGCTTTATCACGGATCTATGCCAGAGGCTGATAGGCTAGAAGTAATTAAAGCTTACCGAGAAGCTATTGATACTGGAGAAGAAAGAGCACTAAGAGTTAAAAAGCTATACACAAAAGACTATTCCAACAGAGACCACCTGCTCGCGGCTGAGTGGTTTAATGATGGGCTTACAGATTATCTAGCCAACAGGGTTAGTAAAACAGATCTGTATGGCAAAACAAGAATGAAAGGCACTCTAGAAACTTTACTAGACGTAATGATAGAGAAGATTGCCTATGTTCTTAATGGTCTAATAGGCAATAAGTCTATGAGACAGAAGTATCGTTACCTAACTTTCTATGGTGATATGGCAGATGTTGCTAAAACAAAACAGCAGCCAGTGAAGGCAGCTGTAGACAGCACGAATATGTGGGCTATAGACCCACAACAAGCAGCAACATATGCAAGAAGCACCATCGCTAATTATGACAACCTACAAAATCTAGCAGCTAGAACATTTGTCAACGCCAGAGAAGGCGAAGACTTGATGAAGTATGTCTACTATCACGGGACTCCTAATGGAAATGCCTTCAACAAAGTAGACAACCCAGACGTAATAATGAATCCATCTAACCCTGATGCTTTGTATGGACCGGGAATATATCTGACAAGAGATGTAACAGCGGCTGGTGATTATGCAGGAGGATATTCACCTGACTCAATCAATAGATTTATAGACGAAGCCACAGATAACCCTCAAGTTAAGGGTCAGGCAAAGGCTTTATCAAACAATCTAAAGATTGTTAATGATGAAATATCAGATGTTATGGCACAACTAGACGAGGTTAACTTCTCTAAAGCTACTAAAGAACGTGCTGAACAGATAGGTCGTGGAGAGGTTGATGGTATAGATGGAGACCTTGCTTATACATACTACAGGCAGGGCAAGAAATTAGAGAAACTAAACGCCAAGCAAAAAGATATTGAGCTTGCTTTATCAAAAATATTAGACAGAGATGTTAATCCTAAGGTGATGCCTATGTTTGCAAAGGCAGACAATCCTTTTGATTTTAGTTTTGATGCTGAATATTCAATAAATACAGGTCAAGAGAATGACATAGCAGATATACTTCCAGACCTGATGAATACAAACATTCTGGCTCGTGAAGAACAAACAGCCGTACTAGAGAACTTACAATCTCTTGGTGAGATAACTGGACCAGATCTATACGATGCTTTCATAGACGGAATGACAAGAAGCGGAAGAGGAGAAGCAGAGGCTAAAAGTTTACTGCAAGATATGTTCCGTGCATTAGAGTATGATGGATTCTTAACAACAGAAATACATCCATCAAATAACTCTGAAGTCTCTTCACTAGTGGTGTTTGATAGCACACAAGTAAAACACATAGACGCAGAAATGTTTGATGATGGTTTAGAGCCACTATACAAGTCTAAGAATACAACTGGAAACGAAGCACTAGGTGGTGCAACGCTTGCAGATATGATGGACTTAGACAAACAATTTACAGGCAATGACTGGGTCTACGCGGGAACCAAAGCACAAGAGTTTGGTATACCTGATTCTGTTCAAAACTTTATGAAGAAGGTAGCAAAGAAAGAAGACCTAACTACTGACGATATTGATCTAACGCAGAAAAAAATTGGACCTAATTTCATAGGAGAGAATTCAGCTTACCTTAGAAAACTAGGAGCTAACTGGCTTGGCAATAAGATAAAACCGGCTAAAGGTGTGGGTATATACCAGAAACATAGTGCTGACTTGGCTAAAAAGGTTCAGCCAATAATGACTATGCTAAGAAACGTACCAGATTATGGTAACGGACTTAATAGATACTGGAATAAAACAAAAGGTGTTCTAGCAATTGGTCCACTAGAGAAAAAGTTTAAACAACCTGCAAGCCCAGCGTCTCACGAGAAGATAGCCAAAGCTATTAGACGTGGAGACTTGGGCAGCTTAAATGCAAACGAAAAGAAAATTGCAGACCATATTAACGCTCTGTTCAAAAGAGAACTAGAAGAGCTACACGCACTTGGATATCCAGTTGGTGATGTGACTCTGCGTAAAGGTACAAAGTACTATCTACCACAGATATGGAACGCTGATGAAATAGTAGAGAACCCAAATAAATTTAGAAAGGCTCTAACTGCTTTCATTATGAAAGAGCGTAGAGCTAATGGTCAGCAGATAGACCCACAAGAAGCTCAAGGTATAGCTGAAACTATGATGAAGCGAATCACAGATACAGAAGGACGTATTGATGTAGACGTGGATTCAAGCACAGCAAACGTAGCGGCTGATCCTTTCTACCAAAGGTTTATTACTCTTAATAAAGACACAGCACCTGAGTTTGAGGAGTTCTTAGTCAATGACCTTGAGGGTATTATTACTAAGTACTTTGATAAAACAACTAGAAAGAAACTGATTGCAAAAGAGTTTGGTGCAAACGGACACGGCATACAAGCTTATATGCAAACAGCTAAACAAGGTGTAACTGGTGCACTCAAAGTTCTAAACAATCCTAAGTTGATTGTTACTGCAAGATCATTTGATGAAGGTGAGATTACAGTAAGTAATATTGTTGTCCCAACACCTGCTAACTACAGCACCGAAGCACAAGAAGCAGTCCTTAGAGATATACAAGCCAACCTTGTTCTAAATAACACAAACTCTAACCACGCTATCAAAGATAAATCTATCCGAAGAATTATATCTTTGATTGACGATGGTAATATGAACCAAGCACAAAGAACTAATCTTAGAATTAGAGCAGAAGCTATCGTAAACGGATTAATGGATTTCCCATCAGGTGTTTCAGAATCAGCTGAAGCAGCTGTAAGGGATATGGTAGACGTGATTGATAGACGACCATTATCTAAGAGTGCTTTCTTAAACAAAACTAGTAAGAAGCTTAGAGCGTTCAACTCTGTATCTCTACTTGGCTGGACAACGCTAACATCAATGCCTGATATAGCTTTACCTCTTATAAGAAGTGGTAATCTTCCAGCTTTCTATAAGGCTTACACACAAATACGTAGCCCAGAATACAGACAAGCTGCAAAAGATATTGGTGTAGGTATTGAAAACCTAATTCACGATAGAATGACACATATGGCTGGTGATGGATCACAACAATTCCAGCACTCATTCTTCTATGGCACTGGTCTACAAAGCTGGACAAACTTTATGCGTGAAGTATCAGCACTTGTTGGGTACAACGCACTTAAGTCTGAAGCAGATACAGCACAAAGGCTTATAGCAGAGGGTGCAGAAAATACTCGTGCATTTAAGAACGCCTACAGATTCTTAGAAAGATATGGTTTAGAGCAATACGCTAAACCGGGTGCCAAAAGAATGGGAGAGATTGGCACCTTGTCTAAAGACGATAACTTTAGATATGCGATTATGAGGTTTGTTAACGAAACAATCTTTACACCAGATCCAAATGATGTGCCAATGTGGGCACAACACCCTGTTGGTGCAATGGTATTCCAACTTAAATCTTTCCCATTAATGATGATGAGGATGACCAAAGATGTTCTTAGTGAAGCTAAGAATGGTAATCCAAAACCACTAATGTACTTACTGACTGTTGGTCCTGCGTTTGGTGCAGGTGCTAATGCTACAAAAGATTTAGTGTTAAGCAGAGGTGGAGAAGATAATAGGTCTAGAGAACTTAGAGAAAGACGATTCCACAAAACTGTTATAGCTGAAATGATGGCTAATATTTCAGGTGTACCAGCAGACGAGTTCGTAGACAAAGACGGATGGTGGGATAAGTTTCTAGGTAGCTACGTAGAAGGTCTTATTGCTCTTGGAGGTCTTGGTCTAGTTGCTGAATTGTTCTTTAACACAGCCGCTCAAGCTGACAATGGAGCTTGGGGAACCCTAAGAACTATATCAAACATCGGTGGTCCGACAGTAGGGCTTGGTATAGACGCTGTTAGTAATATAGGTGGTGCAGTTGAGGCTATAAGAGAGCCAATTACTGGACAAGATGATGGGTCTAACTCAGCAGAACGTTCGGCTATACGTGCAGCGTTACGAAGAGTTCCTGTAGCTGGTGGAATCAAAACATTTAGCGAAGGTGGAACAGATCTACTCGCAGGAGAGGCTAGTAATAAGTCAAGTAACTCAGGATATAAAAACTTAAATGACCTATTCAAAGAAAGTGGCACAGATTTAAACAAGCTTCTTAAGAAACATAAGAAGTTCTAAGCCGTGGTATTCGCTGAAGTCATAGCAGGTATAAGTTTAGTCAACTCTGCCGCCGATCAAATAAAGAAGGTAATAACGCACGCCAACGATGTCTCCAAGATCGCCAAGCATATTGATGATATGTTTGAGGGACAGAGTCAGATAAATAAAAAACGATCAGAATACTCACAGTCTACATTCTCCGTTCATAAGGTTGCTGAAGAAACTATCAATGCAAAGCTGGCACAAGAACAACTAAACGAGATGGCACAATTAATAGACCTACGTTTTGGTCACGGAACTTGGTCTGGCATAATCGCAGAAAGAGCTAAACGCATACAAGAAGCCAAAGAACATCAAGCTCGTCTACGAAGAGAGGCTCGCCTCAAGAAAGAAGAACTATTAAATGCTTTAGGTATAGCTATAGGTATAATAATTGGTGCTGTTGGTATTATCTTCGGTACTTATATATACGTTAATCGGTAAGAAATTTATCTATAAAGTTATAAACTCTACCAAATTGTTTATCTATATTAAGTAATTCTTGGCTCATCATTGATACTGTTGACCTTAACTCTACTACTTCTACCAGTACCCAAGTTGATAATCCTAAGAGTACCGAACCTAATAAACCTAATATCCATTTAGTATCTTTTTGTTTCATCTCCTACCATTGGTTGTGTCTTGGATCTTTCTGTTGTTTTATATGTTCCTTTTTATATTCATCTGCCTTGACCACGATATTTTTTGTAATGTCTTTTTTCGTGCTTGCCCATATTTTTTTTGTGCCTTCCAATCTTTTTTTTAGACTTTTCAACATAAGTACTTACGCCAAACTTAGCCTTCTTTACCACTAGAACCTGACTTTGAATCCAGCGTTTATTGTCTTGCTATTAGTTTGTGGGTCTTTCCTGTAGTCTACGTCTACGCCGTAAGGTCCCTTTTCAAAACCTATGCCAAGATTAGTAATACCAGCACCTTGATAGTTTATTCTATCTCCACCAAACTTTTCAGGTAGATTTACATTACCGCCATAAGCATATCCACCCGCTCTCATCTTTAATATAGCGTCAGCTATTAACTGATCCATAGGAATCCTAGCTTCAACATTGCCAGAGATATCCATATTACGAGTCTGTACTCCTTGTTCGTCTGTTCTATACATAGGATTGCCACCTGCTCGTGCATTGATAGTCAAATATCTTGCTATCATTTCTGCTACTGAAGGGGGACCATCTGGTTGCTGTGGCATCTGCATATGCTGTAGCACTTCATTACCTAACGGACCAAACTGATTTAACTGTTCAGTCGCTTGGTTTGCGTCTTGTACTATTTGCGATGCTCCACTTTGGTTGTTCATTATAAATCCCTATCAAATAATTCTCTTTCTACTACCCTTCGTTTTACCAAACCTTTTAGGATTCGTCCTCCTGCTTTTCTCCATTTAGGAAACTCAGCAGATGCACCATAATAATCACCACGATTTAGTTTCATACGCATAGTAGATCTCTGGAAGTTACCACTACCTACATTGTAGACAAAGGAACAAAGAGCAGAATACATATTCTCTGTTAGTTCACAGCTTAGCAATTTATCAATGGCGTATTGAGAATGATGTACCTCTTGCATTAGCAGTTGTTCTGCTTCTTCTTCTGATACATCGGGGTGGTCTTTGGTTACAGGCTTCCTGTTCTTATCCCAAGTAGACCCGTAACCAATAGTCCATCTGTTAGCAGGGCATAGGTATGCTGACGAAGAAAAACCTTCAAAGTCTTTTATTATTTGTAGACCTTCTTCGTTTATATTCATACCTACTTCCTGTTGAAACTACGCTGACCAAACCAAAAAGAAACAACAGCAGCCCACACAGCTTGTATTTCGTTAGACCAAATTCTGTCGTACATCTGTAGGTCTATCCAGTTGAAAGCCAACATAAACGTCAAAACCATAAACTCTATAAACAAGAGATATGTCATAACAGGTCTAACAGTAGCAGAAAGGTTAACAACCCAAGTGCTACTTTTCATTGTGATCTGTGCTTGATTCTTTTGGAGTGCTTCGGTCTCTCTGATGTCAGCATCTACATTTATAAATTGTAGTTTCTGCTCACCCAACTTGATTTGTTGTTCAAGTTGTTTGTCCATCAGTTTTAGCTCGTGAGCTTGGTCTCTTTTCTCTTCAAAGAAGCTTAGTACTTTTGGAAGAAAGGATGTTCCAAACCCTAGTAGTGATCCGATTAGTGATAGCATAACAAACCTCCGTTTAGTCTGTTATACCATAAAGCTAAAGGTCTTGTAATCCCTCGCCTGTACAACACTCTTGGATATATAGGTGACAAGTAGTGCATTGAATATGCCCGTGAACCTCAACTGGGGGTAGCTTGCTCATACATCTAGGGCATAGACCATCAGCCAACCGGCTGTCTATATACTCATCAACTTTCAGTGTATCTTCCATTGTTCCCCCTATAAAATAATAGGGATGTGCTTTAAAACATCCTCTACTGTTCCATTATTGTTTATAGTGAAGTCTGCTATAAAGTCTTGCTTCTCACTATCGTGCATTGGTTTTGTATTGCTATTAGGTCTGTGTATTCTAACAATCGTACCACCAAGTCCACGTATTATATTTACTTCATTTATGAACCTGACATCGTCCGCTACTACGTTCTGATTCATAGACGTAAGCTCTTGTACTTTGTTAGACCAAAGGTTTACCCATATGCTTTCACCAATGATGTTCCTACCCCACTCTGTGCCAAGAGTTTGCATAGCATAACGTGGGGTCTTGTCGCATAAAAGTTGACAGGGTATTTCTTTGCCAGTGCCTTCCACTTGATCTTCTCGTAGACCAACGGATCTAAGCATATCTTTAATGGGGGAAGCCATCTTTACTTTTGTAAAGTTATGCTTAGCACATAAGGCATCGGCTAATAATGTTTTACCACTGCCTATGTATCCTGTGATACCGATAATTTTTGGCATAGTCTTTTCACTTCTAAATCTAATAGTTCTTTTTGTAGATGCCTTAGCTTGTCCAAAGCTTTTTGTCTGGCATCGTTTTCTATATCTTTTCCATTCTCCATTCTCCACTCAACATCTCTGACACGCTCCCTAACGCTATCAATTTCAAACTTGAGTTTGAGAATGTCTACTTCAATGTTTCGGCTCATCTTCTTTTCCTGTCAAAATGTAAGCATCAGGGTGTATAAAAGAAACTGGTATGCCATTCTCTCTTGCATACTCTATTTCTCTTTGTACTCCTATGCTGTTTTGCCATCCATCTAGCATTAGAACAAATAGTCCTTTAGCATATTGTAGTATACCAAAGTCTAACTCTAGCCAAAATTTAGTTGGTCTATTAACAAAACCACACACAGACTGTACAGCGTGATGATAGGTAATAGGGCTATATATATTTAGTCCTGAAGCCATCAACTTATATGCACACCTAGTCGCCTGTTGGTACCTCGTTGTTCTTATATCTCCTTCAGCAGTCCCATTTAAAGAATATGGGCTTGCTAAATATTGGAAGTCTTTGGCAGAGGCTGATATTTCTCCCATTGTTGGCACTCCGCTTGACAACCTCTCTCGCATTTCCACCCACCCTTCATTAGGGGTTTGTAGGACTTGCAACTTCTCATTGTTTTTCTTGGTTCTTTTTCGTTCCAGCATACATCCCTCTTAAAACACCCACGACATCGCCAGTCTGATGGGTCTTGTGATATTTTCCTTGCTTCTCCGTCAAGCACTCTCTCAACTTTGTAAGCAAGTTCGTTAAAGTGAAACTCATCGTATTCAATTATTTCAGAGTGATACTCAGAGTCGTTTTTACAGTAAGCAATAAAGACACAAGAAGACATCTTCCCTAGTCCTAACATAAATTGAACTTGGGAGTAGTAGTGTCTATGACTAAACTTTACACCTTTAGTGGAGAATTCTTTGAACTTGTTAGCGTTCATACTTTTGATCTCCAATAGTAGACTTTCCCCGTTGTGTGTTTCCAAGATACCATCAGCGTGTCCAACTGCGTGTCCACCAAAGCCTTCAAACGACCATTGCTTACCTGTGTATGGGTCTACGTCCATTACTTTGACTTTTGCTTTTTTGATATCTCGTACTACGTCATCCTCTATTCGGTGTCCGTCTCTAAAGATTCTTTTTAGTTTGTAACCTAGCTCACTATCAGGGAATCCTCGTAAAGAATAAGCAATTAATGCTTCACATTGATTGCCTACAATACTAGCTCCAATATAATTTCTTGGCTCTCTGGAGGAGGTCTTCTCTTCTTCCTCGTAAGCCTTGTTGATTAGTTCTGCTAAGTTCATTTGATATTGCTTTCTAGATTAATAAAAAAAGGGGTGATAGTCGCCCACCACCCCTTTAAGTTTAGAACGGGATTGACTCGTCTGCTAGGTCTTCTCCATTACTATCAGACTTTGTCAAACCAGTTCCGGGGGAGGACTTTTCAATCTCAGGATCTATCTCTGATGGATCAAAGAAACCCTTTAACTTAGAGCCTTCTCTCTTTTCTCCATCCATTGTATATGTATCTGTCATTACAGATGCACCTACCTTTAGTCCTTTGAGTGTTGCTATATCACCCGGATTGTCTGGACTAGGATGTCCACCAAATGTTAACAGAGCCTTTAGTTGTTCTCTGCCAATACGGGTTGCTGTTTGACTTGACGGGACGTGGACATTTACCCACGCACGTAGACTGCCACCACCTTTGGTGTCAGACATTGTTAACTCTATGGCTGTTCCACCATTCCTTGTTTGTTTTGTGAAGGCTTCTGTCACTTCTACGACATACCTTCCCGGCTTTAGTATCTGAGGGGCAGAGCTAATCTCCACTCCACTTAGATTGAGGTCTCTGAAATTAAACGCCATTAGCTTTTTCTCCTTTTTGGTTAAGTTTATTATACTCCTTATCGTCCATATCTAGACGCTTCAGAAGGTCAATGATGTTTCCGGTTTTCTCTACGGGCTTTAGTCGTCTTTTTTCGTCACGAACTTTGCCGTGCCAACCTCTTACTTCATCAGTAATGACGTATCTCTCCACCCGTTGTCTACCTTCTACCTCTTGTGTAACTCTAACTCCACAGAAAACACAATCAAATATTCCGGGAAGTTGTTGCATAGTTGCTTTACCTGCAACCATTGCCCAGTAGTCTACGTTCCCGTTATCATCTGTACTTTCTTTTGCTAGAGATGTTACTATCACGTGCATATTCATATCACGTATAGCCTTGCAAGCACCGATAAGCTGAGAGGCGTGGTTGCCCCAAACAGCAAAGCCATCTGGATTTTTCTTACCTAGTTTGTCTGCAAGATCTTTTTGTTCTCTTTCTGCGTGAGCATAAGAGAGGTCAGATAGTTCTGTTAAGCTATCTATTCCTATCCATTTGTAACCACGCTTCTTGAAGTCTTCTGTCTTTGTCCACTTAAATATATCTTTAAATGAATAGACTCCTTTAGCTTGGTCAGATGGATCATCCCAAGATGAGAAAGGCAAGTAGTCAATCTTTGCTTGGCGAATAGACGATAGTCCACTCTCACCAGAAAAGATGAACCCCGGTCCATACTCCTCTTGAAAATATTTTAGTTGGGTAGTCTTTCCCCACCCGTGGTGTCCGTACAATAAAACCTTCCTTTTAGCAGTGTCATCGTCAGACGTGTTCATTGGCTGAAACATTATGTACTCCTTGTTAGTTTGACAGAAATAGGACCCGGCTTACGTGTTAACGCATCCATCAATTCGTCTTGTTCTGTCGGGGTTAGTTTCTGGAAGGCACGCTTTTCTACAGTCAAGCGTCTTTTTACGTGTGTCGGTAGAGTGCCACTAGCGTATAGCTTCTCTAACTTCTCTTGATCCCAATGGAATCGTTCCTGTCTATTAATGGTAACAACATCCTTACCATAAAGCTTTGTCTGCTCTCCGAACTCAACAGGAAATTCGGAAATAAGCTTCGCCTCAAGTTGACTGATGTCATCGTTGAGGGCTTCTTGTTGTCTCCTTTTCTCTTTCAATTCCTCTATACATTTCTGTATTGGGGCATTGCTAGAGTCGGATTCAAACTGTTCCCAATCACTCATAATAACCATCCTTTTAAGTTTAATGTTGGCTTACGATAACAAAGTATCACATACAATACAAGATGTTATTGTCTGAAATACGATAAAGTTTTGTCGCATATAAAGAACATACTAGTATTTGTATTGTTTATATGACAAATTGTTATAAACATTAACACAGAAAAGGAGAAATACGATTATGAGGTTTAATGCAAAGAAACTCATAGACGATTGTGGAGGTGTGCGAGAGGTCGCCGAACTACTAGGAAAGCCACGAACCGCACCTTACAGGATGATGAGTACTAGGTATATGACCACTTGGCATTTTGAAGAACTAAAGAAAGCCAACCCTTCTCTAAATATTGACGATTACTTTGAGGATAACAATGAACCAGAAACAGAAAGAGTTTAAGGACGCCTTATACAATGAGGCTTGCCACGCTCTAGATAGGGGATGGACAATCATTCCTCTATCTATAAAGGGTAAAATGCCACTTGCTGAGTGGAAACATAAACAAACAGAACCAACCACCATTGAAGAAGTGGAGGATTGGTTTGAGAACGGAGCACCAACTAAAGCTGGTGGTAGAGTAGAGTTCTTTAACTTAGCTCTTATTACAGGATCTATTAGTGGTGTTATCGTTCTTGATTGTGATAACGAGGATGCAGTTGCCTATGCAAAGAAACACAACTTGCAATCTCCTATCGCCGTCAAGACTACGCGTGGGTATCACTATTATTTTAAACACCCACAGCACGGAAAAAGATTTGCAAACAAAGTCGGAGGCGTTGCTCGTGATTGGGTAGACGTACCCGGATTAGACTTGAGAGGAGATGGAGGATATGTCGTTATGCCTCCGTCTATTAAAGTATCAGAAGAAAATAAAGTTTTACATACATACCGATGGAATCTAACAGAAGAAGTAGATTTTGATTGGTTGGATGATTGGGAATGGAAGGGTAATCCTAGTGATATTAGTAATGACGATCCATTCTCTTTTGATAAGCTAGATTTAAGTGATATCAAAGTGGCTTCCATCGCAGACAGTATGTCTATATGGGAGCAGACAGAGAACAGAGTGTCCATTTTGGGTCGCAAACTTCGTGAAGGAGATGCGACTGACGATTGGATGGTAAGATATTGTGGTCAGATGGTCAGGCGTGGGGTTGTTGGAGATGACCTTGTGCAGGCTGTCACTAATTATCACGACAAATTTTTTGACACTGGTCGGTACTCTATAGAAGAGACGCAAAGTTGGCTTAAAACAAAAATCCAATCTGCCTTGCTTATGGATAAAAGAAATTATCCTAGTGATTACTCCGAGCAAGGGGAGAGGTTAGCTCCCTTGAGCCAAGACAAAGACAAAAAAGAAGTAGCTCCGTCAAGGCTAGTCCCAATATATATTGATGCAGTCCAACGATTGCTAAAAGATATGGTGGATGAGCCTTATTGGTGTAACCCTCTAGTGCCCGAAGCTACCATAACACAAGTAGTTGGCTTCAACGGACACGGAAAATCTTATTTCCTGTCTGCAATGCTTACGTCATTATCTAGTGGGGCAGAATACTTTGGTCCGTATGAAATGGGTAGACCTGCAAAGGTCTTCTATATGGATTACGACAACCCAAGAAGAACTGCTTTAAGACGTATGCAGGAGTTTAACAAAACGTTTGGCGATACAAATGAACACTTTGCTCTTTGGTCGCCTACGTTAATCAGCCCAGAAGACGGAGGAGAAATTAATCTGCTTGAAGAAAGTGGTCTCCGTCTACTGGGTGAGTGGTTAAAAGTTGTGCAGCCTGACATCGTTGTCATAGACACAATCAGAAATGCCTTTCGTGGTTTGGAAGAAGCTAGTCCTCGTGAATGGGGAAAAGTTAATTATGTTTCCAAACAGATAAGGAACTCTGGTGCTTCCGTAATCCTAGTTCATCACAGAAACAAACCCGGTGAAGGTGGGATGGGTAGAGAAGCAGGGTCTACGGCACAGCTTACTGACGTAGATACTCAGTTATTTGTGACTCAAGTATATGAGGATAAGGCTGAAGCAAAATCTAAGGCTGGATTAGTAGACAATGATCTAACTATCTACACCTTAGATGGCAGAGAGTTTAGTCCTTGGAGATATCTTGAAGCACAAATGAAGAAAGACTCTAGGTTAAGTATGGTAACACAACTTTCCTTTGGAAAGATTCGGCAACAAACAGAGTTGCATCAGACACACTACATAGGGTGGGCTGAGAGTCTTACTAGTGGAGAAAGATACATCGTATCTACTAAATCTAAAAAACAACAAGCATTAAAATTATCATTATCAGACGGAAAAAACCCAACAGAAGTATCACGAGAAATAAAAGTTCCTGTGTACGAAATTAAGAGATGGTTAGGTCTGGATGATGTGGAAACCTAATAGACTATTAGAACTACTAACAAATGAACTTATCCCGAAAGGGATGAGTTCCTGTATGTCTATTAGTCTAATAGGGATACCACGCTGTCAAGCTCTTTGTCAACTCCGTACTATCGCACACTCCACCTCAGACGCTGTCGCGTCCTCGGTTTTGTTAGTGCTGACAAGGGTTTTATTACCTTGCGATAAAACTTCGTATGTAACAAGAAAGGAGGTTCAATGGGCAAGCCAGTTAAGATCACTGACGCTGATCTCAAATATCTGGCTAATGCTTTACAAGAGAATAAACCATACACTGAAATGGCACGACACCTAGGTATATGTGTTGATACTGTCAAACGAATATTACAACGAGAAGGATTAGCAGAGTTTGAAGGAGCAAAATATGTAATCGCACTATCAAGTGAAAAGCATCAGAAGATGTGGAGTAGACCCTGTATGAAATGCAAGGACACTAAACCTCGTCCGAAGTGGCAATACATTTGTAGCAAGTGCAAAGATAAACACAAGGATGATAGCATATGGGACGTTTAAAAAGTGCGAAAGCAAAAGGAGATGGGTACGAGAGAGAGTTAGCAAAGTACCTTGATGATATTATATTTGGGGAAGAATACCCTAAAATACTACGAGCACCCCTGTCTGGTGGAGGTAGGTCATTTGCAGGAGGAGGTTCTGCCGATGTAAATGGCACACCAGATATATGGTTGGAAGCGAAAAGAACTGAGAAATTTGCACCTTACTCGTCTATGGATCAGGCAGAAAAAGGTATTGCTGCGAAACGCAGCTGTGAAATGCCTACTGTTTTTAACAGAAAAAACAGGATGTCTACGGAGGAGAGCTTAGTTGTAATGCGTCTACAGGATTGGATCAAACTGTACCGGGCGTATTTACAGGTAAAAGGTTATAAGATAAAGGACGACATTTAGGTATATATAATGCAATGTTGTTGGAAAGGAGGCGAGCTTGATGGACTTTTTTGTTCCTATGCTCTTCGTCTGTTGGATAGGCGGACAATGTGTAGAGGCACACCACCAGTCAGAAGTCTTTGACACTCAAGATAAGTGTCATCAATTTCTTGATACGTGGGCACCAGAGGTTATAGAGAACCTAAGAAAGACTAGTGAGCTACCCTTTAGAATTAATTTTGGATGTCCGCTTATGAGGTTTGACCACATACAGACATCAGACAGGAGAGAAAATTATGCACGCTATGAACTGCACACATTGTAGTAGCCCCTCCATATGCCACAAAACTGGCTGTCAAGTAGAGCACGCTAAAAAAGAAGGCTCTCACCAGACAAGAATGATTGGGGTTCAGTCAGGCAAAAGGAAAACAAAAACCATTTCTCTGAACAATAGACCCAAGACAACAATTGTGGAGATTAAAATAAGATGAAGTATAGAGAAGCTCCCCCACAAATTGTCGGCGTAAACGAAGGCGTCAAACTTCTTCAAAGGTTTGTTGTTCAATATAAACCTTCATATAACTCTGCTAGTAACGCAAGCTCTTGGACAGGAGAGGGTTCATATAGTGGTAACCCAAACGACAGATGGAGAAAAGGATCAGGCTATGGATACCAAGCAGGAGAAGGTTTCTATACTTGTCGTATAACTACATCATCAGATAACACAGCTATATGTGTAAAGTTTCAACTATGGACTGGATCAAATAGCACAAGTCTGGGGTATCACAATCTGTCAGCACGAATACTTGATGGCAATGAAAAGGACGTTGATAGTCGTCTACCAAGTTTCGGATGGCACGAAGGTAACAATGGTGGAGGAGGTTCTTGGGGACACGGAGTACAGCATATGGAGTATTGGTATAATTCTCCGGGCAAAGACCTAACCATAGAATTTAGACATTATATGACTGGACATTCCAGTTATCGTAGATACACACAACTTCCTTATTTAACTGACGCATCTAACAATACTTATTACCATTGTCCTTGGATGATAGTGGAAGAATGGGAGAACGGAAACCCTAACCATCCACAAGTGGAATACTGGACGAACGCAAAACAAGGTAGCTCAACTACAGCAGAAGGATATCCCCCTCATCCTAACACGTCTAGACTAGGGAAGACTTACGAAGTTAAAGAGTTTAAAAATACTTATGCCACGAATTACTCCGAACAAGGAGGACAACGGGCAGAAAAGGTAGAAGGTGTAGTAGACCAAGTCACTCCATATCTGCCAAAAGAGGAGTAAACAATGCCTGACTCAACAATGATATGGAACTTACTGCTGACACTAGGATGCGGTAGTTTCGTATGGTGGATACGTGGTCTATCAAATAAAATAGAATCACTAGAAAAGAATCTCTTTGAGACCAAAGAAGATGTTGCAAAAAACTACGCTTCAAAATCAGATATGAGGGTTAGTATGGACGACCTAGCCAAAAGATTTGATAAACTTGAGGAGAAACTTGATGCTATCTTACTTAAGATACGCATTGATAAATAAACCAAAAGAAGGAGAGATAAATGCCTTTACGTTCTACATATAAAAAGTCTTCCTCTGCAAAGAAGAAGGGTTCTTCAAAGAAAACTTCAGCTGGTGCAATGAAGAGCAAGAAAGCTACTATGTATTCTAAAGCTAGAATGAAGTCAGCTAGACGTAAATCACTTAGCAAAAGCTAATACGATTTATAAAACTTGTGTATCCTGCGGACGGAAACTCCCTTTAGGCAAATTCTATGTAGACAGCCGTAAAGATGGGATTCCATATAGACGACCCACGTGTGGGGTCTGCCTCGGTAGAAAACGAAGGGCATCAGTAAGTAAGTCTCCAGAGAGATTCATCCGCAGGCTACTATCTCAACTAAAATCTTACAGATCTAAAACAGTCAGCTTCAAACTTACAAACGATCAAGTCGTAGACTTGTATTATAAACAGAATGGCAGGTGTGCTTTATCTGGTTGTAAGCTGACGTTCTTTTCCAATACTGCAAAGGGGTTTCATAGTAATCCACAAAACATAAGCATTGATAGGAAGGTTACGACAAAGCCATATACAATTGATAACATACAATTAGTCTGTAAGCGTGTGAACTTAATGAAACATACTATGACAGACAGAGAGTTAAGAATATGGTGCAAAAGAATTATGAGAAATCGGATCCGTTAGTGCCTCACAACTTGGAAGTGCCTTTACCTCAAGTAGAAGTGGCACCCCAGTCAGTGATTGTGCATTTCCCTACGAAGGTAAACGGAAAGGTATTGTGGCAAGGACTACAACTAACACCCTTTGAAGCTATGGAAACTGGAGCAATGTTATTGGAAGCCAGTGAAATGGCTCAAGAAAAAGAGATGGATAGCTAGTTACGTAATATCGCCGTGCAAGTTCTTGCTATCGCCGTGGTAGTAATTTATTTTTTTTAATAGGAATTTTTTTATAAATATAAGTCTTGTCTACGTTTGCCCAATCGCGTGCTGTGTAACATTTGACAGCTTCCAAATCTGTTTTGTATTCCTCAAATAATTCAATCGCTATCGTCTCGCATTGTTTATTCGTAGACCCCTTGTCAATCATCCATAGTCCATCGCTTGTTTTTATCCAAGCTACGACAAATAAAATTTCAAACATTCTTTCTCCTTTTGTTTCTATTGTTAAAAAATCTTGCGTTATTCAGGCTTGCAGTAGACCTCTTTGACCTAATGCAAGGGTAGTCCTTAGGTAGAAAAGCCTTAACCAATATACCTATGCCACTCTTAACCACCATTTAGGTAATGCTCTCCCCTTACCCCAAGTCGCAAACCTTGACTTGGCTTGTCTGTAATATTCTCTATAAGCATCCACAACGTGGTCGTGATAGTATGGAAGTTTCCCAGTTTTGATGTGCTTGTAGTCTTCGCCGAAACACATTGGTGGTGGCTTACAAGTCTCCTCATCTAACTCAACGTAATCTTTTACAAGTGGTTGTGGTATTATTGTTAGGCTAGGTTGAAGCCTTATGCTTCCGTGTTCTTTTCCATATCTCTCTAGATATATAAGTTGCATAGTACTCCACATCGTAAACACATACCCGTATGCCCACGGATGGCTACGTGTCCATAGACTTGATGGGTGTTTGACGTGAGTTGGTTTATATAATTTGCTATTCATTGCTCGCTCTATGTCATCATCACTAGTTGATAACCAATGAGCAGTTGATAACATTTGTGCATACTCAATTAACATCTTCCTCAAGTGAGCATCACAATGGTACTCAGCCGATACGACTGGGTCTCTGTCTAGGTAAAATACGTTCATCTTCTTCCTTCCATTTCAAATTAATAGTCCCACCACTAGCCTCAACAAGTGCAATGAAGTTGCCTAGTAATGGCTCGTGTCTACGCCAAGACCTGACTGTTGACTCGCTCAGTCCTGCCTTTTTGCACACGTCAGTCATAGTCATTCCCCTCTCTCTAACTTGAGAGAAGAGTTCGTCCACTAATCTTTTTCTACTCACTTCACTAACTTGCGAAGGAAAGAGTCATCAGATTTGCAGTGCTTAACTAGTATATCTATAATCTCAATCCTTGGCTTCCCAAGTATGTGAGATAAAGAAGTTATATAGTCATATGATTTTTGACCAACACCAATAGTGGTAGTATTCACATTAGTATGGATAGGTTTTTTAGTCATAGTATCTTTACCTCTCTGTGGATTAAGTATCCACAAGACTTGCTTTTCTGAGATGTTGAAATGGTCGGCTATGTCCTGATTGGACAGACCTGCATTTGAGAATTCCTTAATCTCATTGATAGTTGCATTAGGAATATTCTCAGAAGTTGCTCGCTTAAGGGCAAGCTGACCTTTACTTAGATTTATGGTATTGCTCATAGTTATAGTTCTCCGTTAGGGTTGTATTATATATTAGACAAGTCATTTAGAATGTCAATGCCTTACTAATATTTTGTTTAGCTCTGCTCTCTACCCATCCCCTATATCTCATAGTCTGAGATATATCTGAGTGTCCTAGCAGAAGTTGTAGGTCGCCTATGTCTGCACCATTTTGTGCAAGAAGATAGGCAAAGGTATGTCTCAAGTCGTGAACCCTTATATCTCTCGTTACTCCGATACCTTTCAATAAGGCTCGCAGATGAGTGTTCAGGTCTTTACTTGAAACTTTCTCAAGAACATCGCCATTCCTCTTGGAATTTAGATGGTCTATAAGAAACTGGTTGGTTACTGGAATTGAACGGCTCAGGGTTTTAGTCCTGCCGGTCGTAGACTTGGCTCTCTTGTGAATAGTTATACTAGATTTAGTAGCATCCCAGTCCGTATGCACAAGTGCGAGTGCTTCGCCCAAGCGTAGACCAGTAAGTGTAAGCATATGTATATGCTCACAAAAGTGTTGCTTTTTTGCAACAACTAGTAGCTTGGAAACCTCAATGTTCGTAAGATGTTCTGTTCTTTCATCGTTAACGTACGGATTTACGATCCGGGGTACATTCGTAGACCACATCTTATTTGCATTGTTAATGATTGCATTGACTACATTTCTGTATCTGCGAAGAGTTCCACCACTCCAATTCTCTGACAGAAAAGAATCAATCTTGGTAATCGTGTCTACTCCGTAAGCCCGGTGGGCAAAACTATGTAGACTTTTACATACCCTATATTCTGTCTCTGCTCTTGAGTTTGTAAGATAGAGTTCTACTGCATCTCCAAACTTTCTGCCTTTGGTTTTTACATACACCCCATCGGCAATATCTTTTTCAAGTTGGATACGAAAATGCTCTGCTTGTGATTTGCAATGCAAAGGTAGTTTAGTCGTCTGTCTTACTCGTGTCCCCAGAAGAGTCCCCATTATCCACAGAGTGTTCCCCCTTGCTTTGACTTTTAGCATCTTCAAATTCTCCTTTAAGTTCAAGTTCAGTTATGTACTCATCAATAGGATTCGCTATCTCATCAGGCATATCTGATAAGGTTCTGAATCTCCCATTGCTAAGTTGTAATAGTAATGTCCAGTTGGTGCAGTTCACTTTAGGCATTGGCAACCTCCTTAGCTTGAGCAACACCAAGTGTTTTGCATCTGTCTACAATTGACGAGTATGCACCTTCGGGAAGTTCTGAATCAGACTTGAAGTGTTTGATGTCAAAGTTATGACCATTAGAATACTTGGAAGTGAACACCTCTCCGTGTGCTACCTCACCAAGAAACAGACCACCATATGGGATAGAGACCATAACAAGCGTACCATTTGAGTGCTTGCTTAGGTCGTAGACATTCGCCCATCCACCCTTGATAGCATAACCAGTTGGCTTGGCAGTATAATCAATGGCTTCAATTATACGTCCCCACTTCTTAGGTTTCTTAATTGGCTTGACGTTCTTGGCATTAGCACCGAGCGAAGTCTTTGGCACTAACACGTACTCTTCTCCGTAGACCTTAGTTACGGAATCTACAATGACCATTGCCACTTTTTGGATGGTTGATTTATCTGCACCACCGAGCAGTTTCTTGATAACGATTGATACATCAGTCATCTATTTTCTCCTTAATGTTAAGTTTAGTTTTAAGCAACGTACTTGTTCGCTTGATTAGATTCTCTGTCCATTGTTTATTCTCAAGACATTTCATCAAACCAATTGCAAGAAGTTCTGTTGCAGTTAGTGTGTGCTTATCCTTGGGGCATATAGTAACGACTGCTTCCTCGTGGGACTTCAGTACAATAACTGACTGCCCTTTCTCTACTACGAGATTTTCGTTGCTTTTATCTTCCTCAAGAACTTGCGTAGGTTGTGAAGCTATCCTCTTGTCCAAATCACGTTCCTCTTTCCACTTGAGATAACGTTCATCAGTAGGGGTTAGCTTCTTCTTCACTTAACCACCTTGATCTTCTTATAGGTGGCAGTGTCTCCATCCATATACAGAACCTGAGTTCGTATGTATGCAGATAGAATTTTCTTAAGACGTTGTGAAGCCTTACCACTCTTGTATATGAGTTGGTACTCTTCAAGTTCGTCTCCAAGAATACGAGAGAGTTGGTCTACAATTTTTCTGAGTTGACCTTCCGGGATTTCTTCCACGAACTTTTCTTCCTTCGGCGTCTTACGTAGGAAGTCTGGAATCTCTGGAAACTCGCCGTGAATCTCATTGTCGTCTACCGATTTTTCATCTCGCTGCGAGTCGCAGCCATCATCGGCAAGGGTAGACTGCCAAGTTGGAACGTCATCATCAAAGTCAAACAACGAACCATTCTCGTAATCTACATCTGAGTTAGTAGATGAATAGCTTGTGTCTGGATACACAAGTTTAGGTTTCTTTGCTTTGATACCTAATTTCTCTAGCTCGCTTTGAGCTATGTCGTCTTCATATTTTTTAGTCATAGTTAGTCCTTATATTAAAGTTAAACATAGAATCCTTTTATAGATTCGCTTCTTATTATAACACATTCATTGTGTCTGACAAGTGATACAATGGAAGAATCTCCTTGTATGGGAAATTCTAGGGACATCACTCCATCAATCTCGTTAGAAACCTCCCCTTGTCCGTCAGATAACTTGAATTTTGTGTCTGTTACGATAGTCATAACAAACTCAGGGTCGTTATCTGCTCTCTTAAGTAGGTGGTTTTCAAGTGCTTGTAGCATTGGTGATTTAAGCATTATCTATCTCCTTTATTAGTGCTTGTACTTTGTTAACATTGAGTTTGGATATACCTCTGCGTTCACATTGCTTGGCAAGATTGAACCAATACGCATATCCTGAGTTAGGACGTAGTGAGAACCACCAACTTGGGATTCTGTATCTACGCTTAGGTTTGAATGGCATACTACTTTCCAATCAATTGGCTGTTGTCTACGTTGAATCGCTCACCCAGAATCATCTTAGCAATCTGGTCTAGACAATTCTTAGCAAGGTCATCAATCTCATTGACAACTACATAGCGTTCAAAGAACTTGGACACCGAATCACAATTGATACCGATACCAACTGCCTTGACACCATACTTGTTTTGTATGAGTTCAACAGCCTCACGAGTCATAGTAGCTTGACATCCGTGGTCGCCTGACCAAGCAGGGTAACCATCTGCAAGCACCATCAGGATCTTGTTTCTCTCCTGCCTCAATCGTAGACGCTCAGTAGCCATCAAGATAGCTTCGGCATCTGCATTGGAATTGTCAGAAGCAGTAGGAATAAAACCCATTGTGTGTTTGCATTGACGTAGGTCTTTCTCAAATGGTTTGAACAATGGCATATAGATTGCACACGTTCTAGTATAGCGATGCGATATACCATCCGAGTTGAACCTCTCGTTGTATAGGTTATCTCTGTTGTGATGAGACAACCTCATTGTCGTATGACCAATGACCTCAAAGGGGATACGACCTTGGTGTAGACATTCTGCAAGTGCGATAGCAGATTGACCGGCAAGTGCCATAGGCTGACCAGACATTGAACCTGAGCAGTCAACAAGTAAGCTCACTGCTGTGTCAATCTCGTTGCCCTCAACTCTACGCCTACGAACAATGTCGCTACCAGATATGATTGATGAAGCCTTACCACGTATGTTCAGGCGACCATTCGTAGACGATTCATAGTCAACATCTACTTTGGTTATCAATGCTTTCTCTAGCTTACGTCTCATTGTTGCAAGTCTACTACCCATCTTCTTCGTAATCTTGTCGTAAGTCTTACGATAAATGTCAGGTGTTGCATCCACTTGCCTTGGTGTTTCTATCTTGTCGTCATCAGTTGTGTACGGACAGAAGTGCTTGATGCTAGTACCATTCTTCTTGGTAGTGTCATCAGCAATGTGTGAAACAACTTGGTCAAGTTCAGGATTGAAAGGATGTGGCTCAGTTTGAATCAAGGTCTTCTCATAACTACCTTGGCTCGCCCCGTGGCTACGTTCGGTTGAAGTATCTTGTTTGGCTTCGGTATCTTCTCCCTCATCACCTCCAGTACCTTTACCCTTGCCTTCCCCCTCGGTAACGTCATTACCATCTCCGTTGCCTTCGCCCTCTCCTCTAGGGTCAGGTTGGATTTCAGGTGGGGGAACATCCTTGGCTAGTTCATTGGCAACTCTCTCTGCCAACTCACTACCTTGTTGCCAACCCTTGTGAGCCTCTACTTGGTTGACTTGACCAACACCAGTTACTCCGTGTGGTATGCTCAAGACTACATCTGCAATCTTGTTGGCTCTGTCTTGGATGTCCTTGGATAGGTTGTTTAAGGCTTGCTTGATTGTCTCACTTGGATAACCAAGTTTGATCCTGCCTGCCCACGTAACAGCGACTGGTAGAACTTGCCAAGGGTCTGAACAGATTTCAGGTTGTTGCTCTGCAACTTTCTTGAACTCTCTGCACACTTGCTCGGCTGTCTTGTCTACCGATTTGCCGATACCTGAGTACAGCTTGAGACCACCATTCTCAATCCTCACATCCTCAATGGCTTGACCCATTGAAGCAGTGAAGTGTTTGCCACTCTCGTGATGCTTACGCAACCAAGCCTTACCATTTTCAAAGTCAGTAAGTAGCTTGTGTAAGGTCTCGTGGTTTGCATAGCCACGACCAACCTCAACTTGTCTATGCGTCATCATCTTGTCGTGTGGTACGTTGGGCAAGATAACTCGCTGTCCATCTGTCTTCGCCTGATTACCGGCAAAGATTACGTTAGTGTCAAAGTCAGACGATAGGGTACGAACTGCTGTTCGTGTACCTTTCTGAAAGTCCTCGCCACTTATGTACTCCCTATCCATATCAGGGTCATCAGGTGGTAGATAGAATGTATCAGTCATTCTCATTTTCCTTTCTTAGTATGCCTCGTTTATATAAACCATCAACATAGTCGTAGGCGTCTTGTATGGATGGGTTGAACCACTTGGTTCTGTACTCACTGGGGCAGTCTGCGTCAGCGTGGTCGCATACTTCAATCAGTAGGTCTACACACTTCTTCAGTTCCTGCATCGCCAGTGAATCAGGGTCAAATCTCATTGCTACCTCCTATGATAAGTAAAAGGTTTCAATGTTTTCTATCTTGTCTTCAAGATAGGATATGACATTGGGTTTGTTTTCGTACTCGTTAATCATAAGCTTGTGTCCACAAGGGAAGTTATCATCATCTTCTTCCTTCCACATATCAGAATGGTCATCGTCTTTGCTTACAACTAACCAATCTCCAACGCTCTTCAAATCGCACAGCACATCGTCTTTGTACTTTGCAATGAAGTCGTCAAAGTCTTGTTCGCAAGTGATGACATACGTTTCTCCGTCTGCATCACCTGTTGGTTCTCTTCTTGCCATTGTAATTACCTCCTTTCCTAGTTGAATTTACAATCAGCGAAGCAACGAGATGCCAACTCAACCAATCTCTGCTTGTTGTCAATCGGACAACGAGACAAGATTGCATTGTCTATGGCGAACTCAATCGCTTGTGTCTTGGTTGTTAGTATTGTTGAGTAATGACAGAAGAACTCTGCAACAGCCATTGTATCTCTAGGTGATACTGGAACAGATGTTTCTCCTGACTTGAACGCCTTACGACATAGCTTGGCGAACTCAACTAGATTTGCACAGACATCATTGGGTAGGCTGTACATCTTGGTAAGCATTGCACCCTCTTCCTCGCCTGACATATAGTCAACCTCAATGAACATTGGGAATCTGTTAAGCAATGCACCATTCATTGGACGCACACCTGCGTAGACGCCATACTCATCACCTTGTCCACGTGAGTTAGCAGTCGCAACGAATCTGAATAGTGGATGTGGCTTGACCAATCTGCCACCATCTTCGGTAAGCAGTAGACCCTTACCCTCTGTTGCTCTCTGAATAGCGAACAGAATGTCAGGCTTGCCGGCATCCATCTCATCCAATACAAGGAAGCAAGGTTGTATCATTGCTCGTGGCAAGATACCCTCTTCAAACTTCGTAATGGTTGCACCATTCTCTTGGATTAGATTGGTCTGACCAGTAAGGTCTGCTCTTTCCAGTTGTGAGTCCAAGTTGAGTGGGAACAATGGAAAGCCAATACGACTAGCGATTTGCTCTGGCAATGTAGTCTTACCAGTACCAGTATGTCCATGACACCAAACATTCTTACCTAGTACGAACGCAGTCAAGAACTTGATAAGGTGTGTTGCTCTGAACTGATAGTTGTCGTTAGGCTCAGGACACATTGGATGTCTGACCTCATTACCCTTGTCATCTGTCCATACAAGCGTTGGTATCTCAAAGTTGAGTTGCTTGATGATACGACCAGACCTTGGGTTCTTGAAGATGT